>Ga0214472_10002330_pt1 | contig 20595 bp, 15 predicted proteins | sample RVTome_6_FD_207662 | JGI IMG/M metagenome (GOLD analysis project Ga0214472, IMG submission 207662) | Soil microbial communities from uranium-contaminated site in the Upper Colorado River Basin, Wyoming, United States - RVT140D175 | ecosystem: Environmental > Terrestrial > Soil > Contaminated >...
GGTGGTGGCCGCGCCGCGCGTCGCCGAGAGCCCGATCCACTTCGAATGCCGGGTGCATCAGATCGTCGACCTGGGGACGGAGCCCGGCGCCGCGGCGCTGGTGCTGGGGCGGATCGTCCACCTGCACGTCGACCCGTCGGTGCTGGCGGGGGAAGACAAGATCGACCTGGCGGCGCTGCGCCCGATCGGGCGTCTGTCCGGGCCCGGCTACTGTCGCGTGACGGACGTCTTCCAGATGCCGCGGCCGCCATCGCAGTTGGGTTGAAGGCCGTCGCGGGCCTTGGACTCAAAGGATCTTCCGTCCGTGTCATTCCGAGCGCCCCGTAAGGGCGCGAGGAATCCCCCGGGCGTCATGCGAGAATCCGGCCGCGATTCACAGCCGAGGTTTCCCATCGCAACGATTCGGGGATTCCTCGCTCGGCCTTCGGCCTCACTCGGAATGACATGGTTCCCACGGTGACCTGATGACGACGTCCGGCTCCATCATCACCCTCCTGACCGACTTCGGCCACGACGACGGCACGGTGGCGGTCATGAAAGGTGTGATTCTCGGCATCGCCCCACAGGCGCGGCTGGTGGATATCTCGCACGGGATCGGGCCCCAGGACGTCCGGGCGGCGGCCTTCGTTCTGGGACGGACGGCCCCGACCTTTCCGGAAGGGACGATCCATCTGGTCGTCGTCGATCCCGGCGTGGGCACCGACCGGCGGCCGATGGCGGCGCGACTCGGGCCGCACTTCTTCGTCGGTCCGGACAACGGGGCCGCCACCAGGCTGATCGAGCGCACCGAGGGCCTCGGCCAGGCGACGTCGTTCACTCAGCTCGATCGGCCGGAACGATGGCTGCCCAGGGTGAGCGAGGTCTTTCACGGCCGCGACCTCTTCGCCCCGGTGGCCGCGCACCTGGCCAATGGGGTCTCGCTGGAGGAGCTGGGAACACCGTTCCACGACCCCGTCCGGCTTCCTTCGTCGGCGCCGACGGCGATCGCGGCAGGCCTGCGGGGCGAGGTCGAATACGTCGACCACTTCGGGACCTTGCGCACCAACGTCCGGCGCGAGCACTGCGCCGGACATGATCCGACGGGGGTGCGCCTGGGCGGCGTGGAGATCGAAGGCCTGGTGCGGACCTTCGGCGAGCGATCGGCCGGGGAGCTGATCGCTTTCTGGGGAAGCGGCGACGAGTTGTGCGTGGCCGTGGTCAACGGCAGCGCCGCTGCCCGGCTGGCGATCGGGGCCGGCGCGACGGTCGAGATCGAGCTTCCCGCGAGCTTTAAGCTCGCGGGAAGCTAGCGGGAGCTAGCGGGCGGGGAATTCGATGGAGGCCCGGATCGCTTCCTGGGTCGCTTCGTCCGGGGCGACGATCCACAACGTCTGATCGTAGGCGCGCTCGAGCAGGACGGCGCCGTGGCGCCATGTCCACAAGCGCTCCGCCTGGTGTGTGCGGCGCTCGCCGAAGCGCCAGCCGCCGTAGGCGCGGAAAGCCTCCACGAATTCGAAGGCATCGCGCGACGAGTCCCAGCGGGTCAGCAGGACCAGCGCCGACCGGTCGCCCGTTTCGTCGGCATAGGCGCGGTAGGCATCGCCGCCCCAGCCGGCGGCCGCTTCCTCCGCCTCCCAACTGGGGATCTCCTCGTCCAACACCAGATAGGTGAACCACTCGCCCAGGACGCCCGCCTCGAGTTCGCGCCAGCCCCCGCCGAGCGCTTCGACGACGTCGGGGAGCTCGACGGCCAGTGGCTCCTCCCCGCCGTACAGCTCGGGATGGAGGATCTGCTCGGTCGTCGTCGGTGGATCGAGGTAGGCGGCATCGACCGCCGCCCAGCCTCCCTGACGGAAGAGCGCCCGAACGAACTCGAGGCCCTGGTCGTAGGGAAAGAGGAAATCCTGGCGCATGTACGCCGGGGCGGTGTGGAAGACGTCGCCGCGGTAGGACGCCACCGCCGCCAGCAGGTCCTCGTTGTCCTGCTCCGTGGAATAGGCCTGCCACCACTGCTCCTCGGCCAGCGTGGCGTCACCCTCGATCAGCGCCGAGAGGGATGCACAGCGCTCGGAGTCCTGCCGGCAAGCTTCGTCGTTGTAGCCCAGGCCGTCCTCCAGGTCGTAGGTTTGATCCTGCAGGGCGTGCACGTATTCATGGGCGTACGTCAGTCGTTCGGCGCCGCCCCACTGCGAGCCGACGACGTACATTCTTTCGATCTCGGTGTCGTAGTAGCCCGCCACCTGCTCTTCATAGAAGTCGAGTTGGAAATCGAGCAGATCGAATCCAGGTTCGACCAGGCCGAACAGCGACAGCATCCGCACATCGTCGCCGGCCTGCTCGGCCGTGTATTCGTCCAGGAAGTCTTGCTCCACCCGTTGGCCCAGGTCCTCGGGATCGAGCAGCTGACGATCGAGTGGACCGGTGGGGTAGAGTCCGCGGACGGTCGAGACCTGCCCCTGGATCTCCTCCAGGTCCGGCGGCGAATCGGGCGCAGCCTGGGTTCGGGCGGCGGAGGGGTCGAGGGGCGGCGCGGGAGTGGCGGAGGGAGCGGCGCTCGGCACGGGCGCCGCCAGCGGCGCGGCGAGACTGCAGCCGAGAAGCGCCGCCGGCAGGACGAAGCCGGCGAGCAGGCCGGCCCTGGGGTGATTCATCTGTGGATTGTAATCCGCCGAAGATCACTCTCGCGATCGGGGCATCAGGCGAAGAGCGGCTCCGGGCTCAGGCTGCGAAGCCACAGGGACGCGTAATGCTCGACTTCTTCCGCCCAGCGGGAATCGTCCCAGCCGAGTTCGGCCTGGACCGTGGCGCGGATGCGCTCCAGCTGGCTCAGGCCGCCCTGAGGCAGAAGCAAGCCGAGGCGGACGCGCCGCAGCAGCAGATCGTCGAGATGGACCACGCCTTCGGCCCGGGCCGCCCAGCGCAGTTCCGCCCACAGCGACAGCCCGCCGTCGATGGGCGTCATCTCGCCCGCCTGCGCCGCAGCCGCCAGCCGGGGGGCGTCCGCGCCGTATCGTCCGACCAGGCGCAAGCACGCCGCCGGGGACAAGGGAGCGCCAAGGCAGGATTCCGGCGGCGGAGGATCGAGCACGCGCTCGCGCAGGCGGTAATCCCGGTGGGGCAAGCGCCGGCGGCCGTAGCGCAGCGCCCGGACGGCCACCCGGCGAAAGGTCGTCAGCTTGCCCCCGGTCACGGTCATCAGGCCGTTTTCCATCCACAGCAACGCCTCGCGCGACTCCTTCGATGGGTTGGCCTTGCCCGTGTCCAGAACGCTGCGGACGCCGGCGAACGTGGCCTGAACGTCGGCCGACGAGAGATCGGCGGACGGAAAGGCGAAGCGCAGCGCCTCCAGCAGATACCCGACCTCGTCCGGGCTGATCGCCGGCTCCCGCGGCGCCGCCCCCGCCAGGCCGACATCGGTCGTGCCGATGATCGTGACGCCTTCCCAGGGGAACACGAAAACAGGACGTCCATCCACGGGGTGCAGGATGGCTACGGCGCGCGGCAGGAGAAGCCGGCGGGCCGGGAAGATCAAATGGCTGCCGCGCAGCAGGCGCAGCCGGTCGCGGCCGCCGGCCTGGCGCCGGACCTCGTCGGCCCAGGCCCCGGTGGCATTGACGACAAGCGCCGCGCGGGCCTCGAGCGTTCGCCCTCGCCCATCGGGGCTCTCGTCGCGCAGCGCAGCCCCACAGACCTGGCCCGCCCGGTGGCGCACCAGCGACTCGGCGCGGGCGTAGTTGAGGGCCCGGCCGCCGCCGGCGACGGCCTCGCGGATTACCCGCAGCACCAGCCGGGCATCGTCGGTCTGGGCGTCGAGATACCGGTACCCCCCGTGCAGGCCGCTGAGCCGCAGCGGCGGACACAACCCGACCAAGGCGGCCGGTCGATAGTGCGCATGCTGCCACTTGGCGGCCAGGATGTCGTACAGCGCCAGGCCGCCGCCGAAGACCCACCCCGGCAGGTGGTCTCCCTCGAAACTCGGCATCAGGAACGGCAGCGGGTTGACCAGCCCGCGTCCCTCGCGCAACAGCAATTCCCGCTCGCGGACCGAGTCGATCGTCATCCCGATTTGAAGGTTGCGCAGGTAGCGCAGGCCGCCGTGGATCAGCTTGGAGGAACGGCTGGACGTGCCGCCGGCGAAATCGCCGGCATCGACGAGCAGCGCCCGCAGCCCGAGGTGAGTCGCCTCGCGCAGGACCCCGGCGCCGGTGATGCCGCCGCCCAGGATCAGCAGGTCCCACGGCCCGGCGGCCTGGTCCCAGACTTCATCCCGCCAGCCGCGCGGCCACATGTCAGTCGCCCTGACCGAGGAGCTTCCCGGGGTTCATCAGGCCGTCCGGGTCGAACGTGCGGCAGGCGGCGGCCAGGGCCGCGACGCCCACGATGCCCTTCTCCCGTAAGAGGAAGGGCGCGTGGTCGGATCCGACGCCGTGCTGGTGGCTGATCGTGCCGCCGTGCATGAGCAGGGCTAGCGTGGCGTCGGCTTTCAGACGGCGCCAGCGCTCCAGCGTCTCGTCGGGATCGGCTGTTCGTCGAAAGAGGTAGGTGACGTAGATGCTGGCGCCGTCCGGGTAGACATGCGACAGATGACCGAAGGCCAAGACGCGCTCGTCCCGGCTATGAAGCCCGGACCGCAAGGCGCTGACGATCGCTTCGGCACACGCGGGGACCTGCCCCCACGGGACGGCCGTCTCGACCGTGTCGAGGGCATACCCGGCCTCCCACAGGCTGTTGCGCAAGTAGGGGGATCGAAAACGCGAGTGCCGCCATATTTCGCCGATCGGACGTCCGGCCGGCAGACCGCCCAGCGCCAGCGGTCGGAGTCGATGATCGGTGATGCCGAGGATGAGCAGACAGGGACCGTCACCGTAACCGAGCGCCCCGAGACCGCGCTTCGCCCATTTCACCATCTCCGGGCGACCCGCCAGGCGGAGCGTCGTCTCGGTTTCGACGGCGTCGCTGAGCCGCAGCATCGAGGCCGGCAGGCCGTCCTGGACGGCGCGGCGGACGGACTGCAGTCCCTCGTCCCAGGTGTGGAAGAACACGGCGCTGAATCGCTCGAACGCCGGACGCCGTCGGATGCGGACCACGGCCCGAGTGATGATTCCCAGGCGCCCCTCCGAACCGAGCGCCAGCTGACGCAGATCCGGTCCGGCGGCGCTGGCTGGAAACGGTGGGAGCTCCAGCGGGCCGATAGGAGTCTCGAGGCGCCCGCCGGCGAAGAGGTCTTCGATCCGGCCGTAGAACAACGACTGCTGACCGCAGGAGCGCGTGGCGATCCAGCCGCCCAGCGTCGACCCCTCGAATGACTGGGGGAAGTGGCCGAGGGTGAACCCGCGCCCGGCGAGCCGGCGCTCGAGCGCCGGACCGCCGACGCCGGCTTCGAAGGTTGCCAGGTGACTGACCTCGTCCAGCGCCAGCATGCGATCCAGACGGCGCAGGTCGACGGTCAGGACCGGGCGATCGCCGGCGGCGGGGTTGATGTGTCCGACGACGCTGGTTCCGCCGCCGTAAGGAATGAGGTGGACATTCTGCTGTGCCGCGAAAGCAAGCAGTTGACGGACATCCTGGTCGGCGCCTGGGTAGGCCACGCCGTCCGGGAAGGTCCCGACGCGTCCGCTGCGCAGGGCAACCCAATCCGGCAGACTCTGGCCTCGGGCGTGGGCGAGGCGTGCTCGAGCGTCCGTCTCGACCAGCGGGGCGGCGTCGAGACGCGATGGCGGGAGCGAGGCGAGCACCTGGTCGTAGGATGCATCCTCGATCTTGGCACCGGTGCCGGCTTTCTGCTGAAGGTAGGCGAGACCACCATCAGACAGGGGGTAGTCGATGGCCGGATCGCCCCAACCGTTCCAGCGACGCATCGCCGATCCTCGGAGGTCCTAGGGCGCCGTCGGAAGCCGGCCGAGGCCGCCCCAAATCCAGAGGTGTGCCCGATGAGCGAACATGCGTGAGATACCCGCGACGGCGAGCACCGGTTGTGCGAGGACGTCTCGAATGGCCGCCGGGGATGCCACGACACACCTCCTACCGGGCACCCGGGGAGATCGACGTCCCCCCGCCAAGTCTACACCGGCGAAAGTCGGAGAGAGGCCCACGCCGCGTGACCATCGAGGCCGACAACGGCACGCATCAGAGAAGGTTGGGCCCCTCGGCGCTGGGCCCGGCCCAGAGGGAGACCAGGCGCTCGACTTCGGGAGCCAACTTCTCGAGTTCGGCGGTGAGAGAGCGAGCGGAGCGTGAGGCCTGCAGGCGCGCCTCTTCCATATTGCGCTGGACCTCGATCGAGGCGACGGACGACCCGGGAATCTGGCGCAGGGACTGCCAGCGCAGGAGGAAGGCGCAGGTTTCGTTGCGGAGTGCGAACAGTCCGTCCGTCGCCTGGCGCGCTGCCGCAGTGAGCGAAGGCCGAGGGCGCATGGCGGCGCGAACGGCGGCGGCCTCGTTTCGATACCGCAGCAGGCTGCGGTCGATCCGATCGAGAACGACCCCGATATCGGAGATGCCTTCCGTCGACCGCAGGGGCGCATGACAGAGGGCAAGCAGGGCCCGGCTCGAGTCGAGCCAAGTCTGCAAGTCGGCCGCGGCGCGGGCCCGGCGGCCGGCTCGCCAGCGCTCGAGCCAGCGGCGCATCATCAGGACCCCGACCGCCGGTCGGCGTCGAGCACAGCCCGCACGGAGGCGTAGGTTTCCTCGGGCAGAGGGTGCTCTCCCCGCGCGGCGTGGGAGCGCAGCTGCTTCGGTAGAAGCACCGGGAGCGGCGCGCTCGAGGAGCTCACCACGGCCGCCGGATGAGTGAAAACCACGACGGCGCGCACGGGTACCGCCCGGTGGGCGGGGAGGCGAATGGCGACCGACCGGCCGAGCAGTTCCGCCGACCGCTGGGCGTCGCGCAACGGATCGCCGAGCGGTTCCTCGACGAAGAAGCGGAGCGCCTTCCCCATCGTGATCTTCTGGCGCCACTGTCCGCCCCGATAGGCGAAGACGCCTTCGCCGGCGCGGCACTCGATGACGAGCAGGGCACCCGGCGTGAGCAAGATGTGTGGCGGGGCGGAGTCGAGGTAGTGATAGAGGCGATAGTGGTCGTCCAGGCCCTTGAGCGCCTGGTCGAGGATGTCTTCTGGCCGCGGTCGCTTGACCCAGCGGTTGGCCTGTGCGATCCCGATCGTGGCGACGGCAAAGCCAGCCACCAGCAGGATCGCCCCCGGTGTGGCGAGGTCTGGACGGAACAGCGTGAGGGCGACGCTGCCGAGCAACGCCAGCAACCCACCCAGGCTGGCGCCATGAGCCAGACGGGCGCGGCGGGCCAGGCGAGCGCGATCGATGATGACCTTCATCGGGTTGACTCGTTTCCGCCCAGGCGGTGAAGCCGTCGATAGAGAGGCGCCAGCGCGGTGTAGAGCTCCCGGTACTCCCGGTACAGGCCGTCGTAGCGGGGCGCCGCCCGGTCGTCCGGTTCGACAACGGAGGCGATCGGGATCAGGGCGTCGACGGCCTCCATGTTCGGGTAGATCCCCATGCCGACGGCGACGGCCAACGCCGCTCCGGTGGCGCCCGCCTCCTGGGGATGCTCGACGAGGCGCAAGGGGCGGCCGGTGACGTCGCTGATGATCTGCATCCACAGCGGGCTGGTGGCGCCGCCGCCGATGGCGTTGGCCGACTCGACCCGCAGGCCGATGCCCTCCAGGCTCTCGACGATCCAGCGCAGGTGGTAAGCGACTCCTTCCATGATCGCCCGGGCGAGGTGGCCTTTGGTGTGACTCATCGCCAGGCCAACGAAGGCGCCGCGGGCGTAGTGGTCGAGCACCGGGGCGCGTTCACCGGACAGCCAGGGCGCGAACAGCAACCGGTCCGACCCGGCGCCGACGACCTCGGCCATCCGGCCGAGGACGTCGTAGGTAGAAATCCCTTGCGCCGCCGCCTGTTGCTCTTCCCACTGACAGAAGGCGTCGCGAAACCACATCAGCGCGCCGCCGCCGGTCTCCATCTCGCCAGCGATGATCCACTTATCCGAGTCGATGTGACTCAGGCCCCAGAAAGGTTTGTGCGGATCGTTGGTGAAGCGGTCGGTCGAGACGCCCACCCAGGTGGCGGTGCCGACGCACAGGTGGACCTTGCCGGCGGCGCTGGCGCCGGCGCCGGATTGGGCTACGGCGACATCGCCGGCGCAGGCGACGACCGGCGTTCCCGGCGCGAGCCCGGTCTGGCGGGCCGCCTCCTGCGTCACCTCGCCGATGACCGCGGTGCACGGGAAGGCGGGCGGCAGCCTCTCCAGCGGGATGTCCAGTGCGGCACATGCCTCTTCCGACCAGCGCCGGGCGTGCGGGTCGAAGAGGAAGGTAGCCGACGCCCCGTGATGGTCGGTGGCGATGCGGCCCGTCAGGCGGAGAAGGATGTACTCCTTGCAGTCGAGCAGCTTGGCGGTGCGGCGCCAGAGATCGGGCCGCTCCTCGCGCAGCCAGAGGATCTTCGGGATGACATCCTTGGCGGTGGGGATATTGCCCGTATGTCGAAAGAGCAGCGCCGGCAATTCGCCGGCCAGCAAGCGGTCGGCCTGGGCGACGCTGCGCAGGTCGAGCCAGCTCAGCATGCGGGTCAGCGGCCGGCCGTCCTCGTCGACCGGGAGCAAGTTGAACATCTGGGCCGAGACCCCGACGGCCAGGATGGCCTGCGGCTCGATACCGGCCTGCTGCAGCAGGCTGCGGGTCGTGGCGGCGACCGTCGACCACAGCACTTCGGGGTCCTGTTCGGCCCACTCTGCCCTCGGGTAGATCACAGGGTAGGGCTGATAGCAGGCGTGGAGGACGCGGCCCCGCAGGTCGGTCAGGATGGCCTTGTCGCCTCCGGTGCCGGTATCGTGAGCGACGATGTACGGCGGCGCGGTGATCCTGGATTCCGACGCCGGTTTGGCGTTAGCGGCCGGCCAGCTCTTCGACATCTTCGTACCACTTGACGCGTTCGCCGACGGCCGCCCGCAATCTCCAGCCCGGCGTCTTCGGGGCGTCGTCGATCGCCTGACGCAGTTCCTGCAGCCGCTCGGCGAGGATGCGGCGGTCGTCCGCGTTGAGCTGCGGGTAGCTCAGGAGATGTTCGCCGACGATCGTCAGGTTGCCGGTGACGGTGCGCCACAACCCCCAGTCGCGCGAAGTCAGCCCGGTGACAACCCTGAGGTTCACCGTTTCGTCGTCGCCCGGGCCGAGCGGGTGCTCGCGCAGCAGCATGATCGTATCGATCAGGTCCTTCTCATTGATTCGGGCGATCTGCATCTTCTCCAGCAGCAGCTCGGCTAGGGGCAGAGTCGGGGAATCGGCCTCGAGCCGGCCATCGAGCGGGATGGTGTGGGAGAAGTGAAGGCGGTCGAAGAAGACGTCGACGTGGCGGCCGTAGGCCGGGTCGTGGAAGAGCATGCGGCTCTCGCCGAACAGGCGCGAGACCATCATGTCTTCTTGGTAGCCGAGGGTGCGGAACAGGCGCTGCAGGTCGGGGAAGAACCGCCGGTAGGAGGCGAAGTCGATGTCGGTGAACACCCGACCGAGCGCCTGCTGCAGGTGCCCGAACTGCGGGCAGTGGGTGCGGAACGCCAGGGCGCCGATCAGGCGCGCCACGACGTGGCGGTTCTCGGGCCGCTCGAGAGCCTGCAGGATGCGGCTGCGCTCGTCGAAGAAGTCGGGGCGGAGTTCGTCCGGGCTGGCCATCGACTCATCCGGAGATCAGGATGTGGCCTTTGACGCGGCCGCGCTCGAGGTTAATGATGGCGGCCTTCATGATGCCTTCGGCGTACTCGCTGCCGGCGTTGATCGCCAGCGTGCGGCCGAGGCGGACGTGGCCGGGCGATTCGTGGATGTGGCCGTGCAGGGTGAGCAGCGGCTGGACACGTTCGATCATCCGGCGCACCGCCGGGCTGCCGGCCGGCTTCATCAGGACGTGGCCGCCGCGGTGGACAATCTGCAGATTCTCGTCCAGTTCGGGGCAGACGTCGAGCCCGGAATCGAAAGGCGGCACGTGGATCACCATCACCGCCCGCTCCGGGGCCTCGAGCAGGCCGGCGACCTGGTCGAGGCGCCGGGCGAGCTCGTCTTCCTCCGAGTCGCGGGCGCACTTCCAGGGAGTCATGTTGGCCAGGCTGAGACCGACGAGCTCGTGGTCGTCGTCGATCCAGTGGCGGCGCCCGTCCGGGTTGTGGATGTGTTCGTGGCCCTCGATGGCGGCGTCGATCGAGGCCAGGTCGTCGTTGCCGCACATGAAGTAAAGGTGGACGCCGCGCGGCCCAAGCGTGGCTTCCGCCAGGTTCATCCACAGGCGCACCCGGCCGATCATCTCCTGTTCGAAGCGGGTCCCCATACGGACCGGGTCGGCTTCGAGTTCCGCCGCCTCGTCCGGCTCGAGCACGATCGGGTAGAAGCCGACGTTGGCGATCGTCTGCTGCAGATGCTCCAGGGCCTCCGGGGTCGACGGGGTTTCCCGGCGGTTAAACAGCGCCGCCTCGTAGCGGTCGGGGCCTTTGTGCAGGATCGGGATCATCGCCTTGCCGGTGACGTCACCGCCGACGATGAGGGCATTGGCCTGATACTGCAGGGCCGCCCCCAGGAACTTGCGGAAGAAGGCCTCCGACCCGTGGAAATCGGAGGCGTAGAGAAGTCGGGTCATACCCATAGAGAGCCTCGGGAATGATAACCCGGGAGGGGGTGCACCCCCTCCCGGGAAATCTCCTTTGCAGCGGCGATGAGGTCTAGACGGGCGGCACCGACTGGAAGGTCCAGGCGATGTCGACGCCCTCCGTGCGCAGGCGGTAGGTGCGCGCCCCATAGAACACGAGCAGGCCGGTGATCACCAGCCCGGCCAGCACCCCCAGCTTGGTGCTGTTGATGCCGCCTCCGACCGCCGGATAGAGGAAGGAAGCGACGACCATCCAGGTCATGTAGGAGAGCGTGATGACCCCGACGACGGTGATCAGCGGGACCGGCCCCAGGCGCCGGCGCACCATGGCGCTGGCATTCTGGAACAGGTCCGGCTTGAGGTAGGGGAACAACGTCATGGCGATCACCGGGACGAACATGGTGACCACGGCGAAGAACACGAAGTTGAGCTGCGCCCCCATGACGCTGCCAGTGGCGGCGTCGATGATGCCGATCTCGGCGATGGCGGTGATGATCAGAATCGCCCAGATCGGGCTGTGCAGCCTCGGATGGACCCACGAGACGAACTCCGGGATCAGCCGGTCGAACGACCAGGCGAAGATGATCCGGCTGCAGTAGAAGAAGTAGGTCTGAGCCAGGTTGATCAGCGTGTAGATCCAGGCCACGGCCACCAGCAGCACCAGCGGGAAGCTCGGGCTGACGACGGCGGCGTAGAAGGTGATGTAGGGCATCGCCCCCACGCCGGCCCCGATGGCGTCCGGCGACTGGCTCAGGTAGCTCTCGGCGGCGATCCATTCCAGCGGCACCAGGCGCTGCAGCAGAAGGGCGCCCAGGACGAAGATCGCCCAGGTGACGATCAGCGACGCCCAGCTTCCGGCCAGCAGGGTGTTCTCGGCTTGCTTGACCTCGCCGGCGAAGAAGGTCGGGATGTAGTAACCGTAGAAGACCCAGAAGCCCATGATCAGGCCGGCCAGGGTCATCACGGCCACGTTCGGGTTGACCTGCATCCCGTACTGTTCGGCCAGGGCGATTCGGCCGGCGTAGCTGCCGGCGCCCATGAAGCGGTCCCAGGCGGCCGGGAAGGCCGACGCCGAGGCGGTGCCGAGCTGGAAGTACAGGACCACCCAGGCGCCCAACCCGAGGAAGAACCCGACCTGCAGGATGCGGACGATCGTGCGGGTGGGCAGGATCATCGTGCCGAACGTGATCAGCGCGCAGACGGTGCCGATAGCGATGATCCCGGTGCGGCTGGCCGACCAGTCGGCGAAGGACACCAGCGATGGACTGGAGAAGACGATGCCCATCGAGCGCGTCAGGGTCGGCAAGGCCACAGTTGGGATCCAGGCGATCAAGGCGCCGGCGACCATGGCGCTGAAGATCACCAGGGTCCATGAGGCGGCGAAGGCCAGCGGCGGGCTGAGCACCCGGCTGGCCAGGGTGTAGTCGGCGGCGGAGCGGGGCATCGTGGCGCCGATGGTGGCGTAGGTGTAGGCGTGGAACAGGCAGAAGATCGCTGCCACAGTGAGCACCCCGATGATGCTCGAGCCGGGCCAGACGCCGGCGATCCACGAGTACGGGATCAGCCCCGATGACGACAGGCTGATGCAGTGGACACCGAAGACCATGGCGCCGAAGACGCCGATGGTCCGGATCAGGCCGGAGCTCTTGCGCGCATACAACTTGCGCTCGCCTCCGGCAGGGGCGACCATCTCGGTCATCTCAACACTCTCCTCACGCGAAGGATCGGACGGCGGAGAAGGTAAATGCGAGAGTGGCTGGCAGTTCACCTCCCCATCTCGAAGGGCCCGGCGGGGGCTTCGCGGAGGGCGGTTACCGGATGCGAGCGCGGGCGGGACGAGCGCTGCGAGCCGAGTGTGGCTCCGGCGGGCAAAAAGTATGGCACCTTCGACGCCGCTGGTCAAGTTCACCAGCGGCCGGGAGGGCGGGACCGCGGCGAGGGCGCGGGTCAGCTGACCCCCCGCACCAGACCGCCCGGCTGGCAGGTGCGGCAGAAGGAGGTGACGCGCTGGTTGGCGGTGATCTCCGAGATCGGCGTGCCGCAGCGCGGGCAGGGCTGCCCGCCGCGCAGATGGACGACGAAGAAGTCGCGCGGCTTGAGGTGGACGTCGTCTCCCATTTCCCGGCGGACCTTCTCGGTTGAATCGATCAACGTCTGACGCATGGCTTGGTGGAGCGTGACGATCTCTTCGGCGGTCAGCGCCGTCCGCTTGCGGTAGGGATGCAGCCGCGCCTGCCACAGGATCTCGTCGGCGTAGGCGTTGCCGATGCCGGCGACGAACGGCGCCCGAGTCAGGATCCCCTTGATCTCGCCGCGGAAGGAGCGCAGCCTCCGCTGGAAATCCTCCAGACCGATGTCGAGCGCGTCCGGCCCCATCTCGTCGAAGGTCGGGATGCGCCGGGTGTCGCGTGTCAGGTAGAGCTGACCCATCTGCTTGCTGTCAACGTAGCGCAGGTCTTCCCGCGGCTCGGCCATGTGGAAGGTGACGTGCACCGGGCCGGCCTTCTTGTCACCTGGGGCGCACAACTGGAAGCGGCCGCTGAGCTTCGGATTGACCGCCAGGGTGAAGGGGGCGCGCGGAAAGTCGAAGAGCAGAAACTTGCCGCGCCGGTGGACCTCGCCCAGCAGGACGCCCGTGAGCAGGGAGACGAAGCCCTCGCCCGTCAGATCGCGGACGACCACCGCCGCGCCTTTGGGGGCCAGCGTGACGGCCTCGATCCGGCGGCCGGCCAGACGGCGCGTCAACACCTCGCGCACGACTTCCAGTTCGGGCAATTCGGGCACGGCGCGCGAAGTGTAGCACGGCGGGTTCCTCCCGACGCCCAACCGCCCGGTCGGGGGAACCGGCTTCAAGAGGAGGTTGTCGCGGCGGACAAATCGGCTAAACTCTGCCCCGATTGTCCCCATGAAACGAGCCTGTGGCGGCGCCATACTCGGGAAGTCAAACAGCGGAGGCTGTTATGATCCGTCGTGACCGGAGCCTGGCCCGCGTCGTCTTTGCCCTGTGCCTGATCGTGATTGCGGCGGGAAGTCTGGGGAGCAGAAGACCCGCGCCCGCCGAGGCCGCCCCGCTGGCGGTCGTCTCGTTGGGGCTGATTCCGGGCAGCGGCCCGGCCGGGATGACGATCACCGCCGTCGGCTCGGGGTGGACGTTTTCGAACGGCCCGTACGCGATCTTCTGGGAGACGAAGGGCGGGATCCAGCTCGGCACGTTCAGTCCGGACGGCCCCGGGAATTGGTCCACGCCCATCACCATCCCGGGCGGCGCCGGCGCCGGACCGCACACCGTCGTCGCCTGCGAGGGTTACACCACCGAGTTCGAACAATGCGATTCGGCGACCTTCACCGTCGTCCCGCCGACCGCCACCATCACTCCGACGCGCACGCGCACGCCAACCCTGTTGCCCGGCGTCTTCGTGCCGGTGACCTGGACGCCTACCCCGACGCCGTCGAATACGCCTCGCTCCGGCTGCGTGGATGGAATCGCACGTATCTCTCCGCTCAACACCGACAACCCCGGCGGTGTGGCGACGATCGACCTGGTGATGGAAGTGACCCTCGGCGACTCGGCCAGCCACGTCATTGTCTACACACCTGTCTGGGTGGGAGGCGGAGGCTCCGAAACGTTGTACACGCAATGGCCCGACCCGCTGCCGGGCACGACCGTCGAGGCCGTTCCCTCAGCGACGGAGGCGCGCCGCTGGACCCTTACTGTACGCGACTTCCCGCTGCGCTTGGGCTACAACATGATCAAGGTCGGGATCGATCCGACCTGCTGGGCAGGAAGATGGACGTATTACCAATTCAACAACGGCGTCGAGCCGACGGGGACCCCCCGACCCGACGCCTGTGGTGGCCTCGGCCTGCCAGCCGAGGCGACCATTCTCACCTTTGAGGGCTACGGACCCGAATTCTACCTCGAGCGGGCAGCCCGCGAACAGGGCGTCCGTTTCGAAGGGTCGCTTCAACTCACGTCGCTGCGCGGGATCAACCCCCGTTCGGGGACCCGCCTGGGCGCCAGCATCGAAGGGATGGAGTTCGGCAGCGCCATGCTGCCGATCCGGATGGCCTTCGACCAACCCCTGACGGCGCTCGGCGTGTTCGTCGGCCTCCCGGAACCGCAGTGGGTCACCGGCGAGGTCATCGCCAGCCTCAGCGCCTACGGCTACCACGCCGGCAGTACCGCACTCGAGCTGCTGGGCTCGGATTCGACGACCTTCCCGGCGGCGCCGACCGACCTGATTCACTGCCTGCGCTTCACCGCCGCCGAAGGCGACATCATCGCCCGGGCGCTGGTGGAGTTCACCGACGGCTTCGGCGTCTCGATCGCCGAGCGCCGCCTGATCGACGACCTGACGATCGTCTACGCCGATGCGGACCTGCCGCCCGATCGCCCGCCGGAAATCGAAATCACCTCCCCGACCGACGCTTCCTCGATCGCCGGGACGACCGTCAATCTGCGGGCGATGATCCGTGAGGATCGGGCCTTGGACCGCGTCGCCTTCCAGATCGACGGCGGCCCGGAGACGCCGCTGGGCGCCTCGCCGTCGCTGACCGACCCGGCCGCCTACTTCACCGGCGCCAACTTCAGCGCCGCCATCGTCGAGCCCGGCGTGCCGCACCTGCTGACGGTCACCGCCTACGACAGCGCCGGCCAGTTCGCCGCCGACACCGTCACCTTCATCGTTCCCACGCCCGTGCCGACGCTCGACTTGCAGGCGGTCAAGATGGAAGTCGTGCAGGTGGTGCAGTGCCTCGACAACAGCCGCTGCGCCGACAACGCCGTGCCGATGCTGCTGGGGAAGCCGACCTGGGTGCGCCTGTACGTGCGGGCCGAGGGCGGCCCGCCACGAAGGGCCGTCTCCGGCCGGTTGTGCCGGGGACGGGTCGCCACCTGCGACAGCGGCATGGTCATGCCGATCAACCGCATCTCGCCCGACGACGACGGAGATCCGTCGGTCAACGACCGGGGCAGCCTCGACGCCTCGCTCAATTTCATCCTGCCTCCGGTGTGGCTGGCGGAGGGCACGCTGGAGATGACGGCCTTTGTCAACTATCAGGAAGAAGATATCGACGAGATCAACGGAGACAACAACGCCGTCCAGGCGTCGGTGCCGGTGGTGCAGCCCCGGGCGCTGACGGTGATGTTCAAGCCGACGATGGCCGAAGGGATCACCGCCCCGCTGTCCGAGATGTGGCCGCTGGTCGACTGGCTGACGCGCGTCTTCCCGGTGGCCCGCATCACCCCCGTCGGACAAGCGCCGCTGCGGCAAGACTTCGACCTCTCGGACTCGAGCGGCGATGGCTGCGGCCGCACCTGGGGCCGCCTGATGGACGCCCTGCGCGGCGTCTATGTCTGGGGTGGGCGGGGCACCGCTTACCTGTACGGCATGGTGCCGGAAGGGGTGAACACCGACGGCGTCGGCGGATGCGGCGAACGGCCCGGGCGGGTATCCTCGGGGATCGTCACCCCCGGCTGGCGCGGAGGGGCGACGATCGCCGCCCAGGAATTGGGGCACAACTTCGGCCGCCGTCACGCGCCGGGATGCGACGCCGCCAACGCCGACGGTGATTACCCGCTGCGGCGTTCGTTCGTCGACGAAATGGGCATCGATCTGGCGCTGCGCCAGCTCTACCCGCGCAATGCCAGCTACGACTACATGGGCTACTGCGGCGGCGCGGAAAACACCTGGACCTCGGTCTACACATACCTAACCTTGCTGCGCGAACTCCCGGTGGCCGGGACGCCGGCGGGCGTCGGAGTGCTGGCGGCGCCCTATCGAGCCGAGGGAGAGCCGGCCCTGGTGGGCGGCGGGACGCTTTCGTCCGACGGCTTCACCCTCGAGCGAGGCTTCTACAGGGCGTCGCTGGCCGAGGGGATCGAGGACGGCCTGCCGCTCGGGCCGTACACCGTGCAGCTGCTCGACCTCGGCGGCGGCATCCTGTACAGCCGCGACTTCAACGTGATCGAGCTTAGCAACAGCGATCCGACCGACGCCGGGCACTTCCAGATCATCCTGCCCGATCTTCCCGAGGCCAGCCAGATCGTCTTCCTCTACAACCTGAGCGAGATCGGCCGCGTCTTCGCCAGCGCCAACGCGCCGCAGGTGCAGATCGTCCAGCCCGTCGGGGGGGAAGACTGGGGCGCCTCCGGCGCGCACACCATCTCGTGGCAGGCCAGCGATGCGGACGGCGATCCGCTGCGTTTCAACGTCCAGTACAGTGATGATGGCGGCGCCTCCTGGACGGCGATCGACTTCGACCTGGCCGGCGCCACCTCGCTCTCCCTCGACTCGGCCGACCTGCCAGGCGGCAATCTGCTCTTCCGCGTCCTGGCGAGCGACGGCTTGAACACGGCCGAAATCGCCACTACGGCGCCGGTCACCGTCGGAAATAAGGCGCCGCTGATGTACCTGGCTTCGCCGGTGGACGGCGACTGGCTGCCGGCCGGCGAAGCGGTCATCTTCCGCGGTTACGCCACCGACATGGAAGACGTGGTCCTGGAGGACAGCGCATACCGCTGGACGTCGGACCTGGACGGCGAGCTCGGTTCCGGGCCGACGCTGTGGGGCCTGCCGCTCAGCGTCGGCGCCCATCGCATCACCCTGACCGTCACCGACCGCGGCGGCAACGCCGTCAGTGAGAGCGTCGCCATCACCATCGGAGGATCGCCCGAAAGCGAGCCCACCCGGCCGTCGGCGCTCGGGCTGGTGCTGGTCGGGGCAGGTTTGCTGTTGCTCGTCGCCGCCGGCGCCGGCATCCTGATCTACGTCCTTCGCTCACGCCCGGCGCGCCGCTGACATCGACCAGCTTCCCGCGAGCTCTGAGCTCGCGGGAAGCTGACCATGCCTGTAGTAGACTGAACGAGTCGCCTTCGTTGACCATCGTGCCATGCCGCCGGATCTCTTTCCGCCATCGTCCTCGCCTTGGATTGAGGCCCGCCGCTCGCAGGTCTCGGCCAGGCAGCGGCCCGCATGAGAAGTCTCCTGGTCACCGGCGGCTCCGGTTTCATCGGGTCGCATTTCGTTCGCCAGGCGCTGGGCGCGGCAGCCTCCTGCCGGATCGTCACCCTGGACCTCCTGACGCACGCCGGCAGCCAGGACAACCTGGTCGAGCTGTCCGGCCCGGGGCGCCACACTTTCGTCCACGGGGATATCCGCGACCAGGCCCTGGTCGAAGACTTGCTGCGCCGGCACGCCATCGATCCATCGTTCACTTCGCCGCCGAAACCCACGTCGATCGCTCGATCGCCGGTCCGACGGCTTTCGTCGACACCAACGTCGTCGGGACCCACGCCCTGCTGGAGGCGGCGCGGCGCACATGGCTGGATGGCGGCGGCGACGTGGCCCGGCGATTTCATCACATCTCGACGGACGAGGTCTACGGCGAGCTGGGAGCGGACGATCCGCCGTCGCGCGAGGACTCGGCCTACGCGCCCAGTTCACCCTATGCCGCGTCGAAGGCCTCCGCCGACCATCTGGTGCGGGCCTACGGACGCACCTACGGACTGCCGGTCTCGCTCAGCAATTGCGCCAACAACTACGGTCCCTTCATCGGCCGGGAGTTCGTGGACGACTCGCCGGTGAGCTTGATCCTGGGGGACAACGTCCTCTACGGGGATGGGCTGGGAGGGCTGCTGCGGCAGGCCTCGACGCTGGAGAAGGGCGCCCTGATCTACGGCTATCGCGTGCGCGATCCGCAGCGCTACGGCGTCATCGAGCTCGATCCCGCCGGGAGGCCGCTGGGTCTGGAGGAGAAGCCGCTCCAGCCGAAGTCGCCCTACGCCGTTCCCGGCCTGTACTTCTACGAAGCCGGGGTGGTCGACATCGCCGCCCGTCTGCAGCCCTCGGCCCGCGGCGAGCTCGAGATCACCGATGTCAACCGCGAATACCTCAAGCGCGGCCCGTTGGCGGTGCAGCTTCTGGGGCGCGGCTACGCCTGGCTCGACGCCGGCACGCCCGAGGCGCTGCTGCAGGCGGCCAACTTCGTCCAGGCGCTGGAAGAGCGGCAGGGCGTGCGCATCGCCTGCGTCGAGGAGATCGCCTACTGCATGGGGTACATCGATGCCGCCCAGCTCGAGCGGTTGTCGCACGAGGGAATCAGCAGCGGCTACGCCGCCTATCTGCGCAGCGTGCTGGAAGACGAGGGGCATGGCTCCCCACGGGGCTGAAATCCCCGGCGTCGAGGTGCGTCCGCTGCAGGCCCGCGCCGACGCCCGCGGCTGGCTGGCCGAGTTGTTCCGTTCCGACCAGCTGCCGGACGAATTGCACCCGGCGATGGGGTACGTCTCGGTGACCCTGCCGGGGCAGGCCCGCGGCCCGCACGAACACCGCCAGCAGACCGACCTGTTCTGTTTTCCCGGGCCGGGCGACCTCGACCTGTACCTGTGGGACGCTCGGGCCGGGGCGAGCGGCGGCGGCCAAGTCCTGCGCGTCGGCGCCTCCAACCCGGTACTGGTCATCGTCCCACCCGGCGTCGTCCACGGCTACCGCGCCGTCGGCGACGAACCGGCCCTGGTGCTCAACTTCGCCAACCGCCTGTACGCCGGCGCCGGCCGGGCGGAGCCGGTGGACGAGATCCGCCACGAGAACCGGGCGGGCTCGCCGTATCGGATGGGGATGGAGTAATCCCTGGAAACCGGGCCGAAGGCGACCGCGTTATCAGGCCTCCGGTCAGGGCGTCGGGATGACCCGATCGATGACGTGAATCGTCCCGGTCCGAGTCTCCAGGTCGGCGGCGACGATCGTCGCCTCCCCCGCCTTGATCCCGGACGGACCCTGGGCGAAGGACACGGCGGCGCCGCTCACGGAGAACAGCGTCCCGGCTTCGGCGAGCTGCCCGGAGGTGTACGCGCCGCCCAGCGTGTGACGCAGAACGACCCCCAGCCGCTCATCTTCGTCCTCGACGAGCGCCAGCTGCCCCTCCGCCGGCAGGAGGAGGAAAGCGAGATCCGTCGGGGCCAGGAAGGTCACGGGCCAGTCGGCCGCCAGCGCCCGGACCACGTCGTCCGAGGCCAGCATCGCCAGGAAATAGCTGAAACCGTGGTCGGCGGCGAGCTCGCGCAGGGTCGCCGTCTCGGCTTCGCTGAGAGGCGCCCGAGTCGTGGGCAGAGGCGGAGATGTCGCCTCCGCCGTCGCCGTGAAAGGTATTGACGTAGCGGGCGCCGGTGGGACCGTCGGCGGGACCTCGGCCGGCGCGGAGCAGCCGGCGCACAGGGCCAACATCAGGCCGGCTCCGATCCAGCGGCGGCGCCACGGCCTGGGCGGCAGTCGAGTCATCTTTCCGTTCCCCTTTTCGATATACTTCGCTCCCGCCGTACCGCTGGACCGGCGGGAAGCAGAGCGGGATGGTAGCTCGCCGTGAGGGACTTGTCGACCGCGGGGTCGGCCCCCGCAGCACTTGTCCCCTCCGGCCGAATTCGCCATCGGCCTGAGGCGTAGCTGCCGCGCCGCTCGCGACCGGTGAGGGTCGCCACTGGACGTCCTGGCCGTCATCTCCGTCCGCAACGGTGAACGATTCCTCCGGGCTGTCCTGGAGCATCTGGCGCGGCACGGCGTCCAGGCCTACCTGATCGATCACGGTTCGACCGATGGGACCGCCGACGTCATCCGGTCCAACCCGGCTGGCTGCATCCGCGGATCCGAGAGGATGGTCGATGACGGAGTCTACCGCTGGGAGGAAATCCTTGGAGAGCCGCCCACGGTGCCGAGGCTTCTGATCCGCCTCGGAGATCTCGACCGCGTCGCCGCCGACGCCATGCGCGAGTTCCTCGGCCTGGAGGACTTCCGCCTGACGCGCGCCAACGTCGGGGCTGAGAAGGACTACGGGGAGATCTACACGACCTTCAAGCAGTCGCCCCTGCCGGCCGACTACGTCGAAGCGATGTACGCCACGAAGTACGCCCGGCCCTTCTACACCGACGCCGAACGGGCGGCCTGCGCCGCCCGGTGGACCGGACGGACGACC
>Ga0214472_10002331_pt1 | contig 20594 bp, 20 predicted proteins | sample RVTome_6_FD_207662 | JGI IMG/M metagenome (GOLD analysis project Ga0214472, IMG submission 207662) | Soil microbial communities from uranium-contaminated site in the Upper Colorado River Basin, Wyoming, United States - RVT140D175 | ecosystem: Environmental > Terrestrial > Soil > Contaminated >...
GTCGTGGATCGCTCGATAGCCGTGTCTGGCGAGGGCATCCAGCGCCCGGCCCACTTTCTCTTCGCCTTCAGCGCCGATGCGAAATGCCAGCGTGCTCGTGCGCGGCCGAAGGGCTTCGATCGTCAGACAGCCAAGCAGGAGCCAGGCCGCCCAGACGGCGAGCTCGTTGATCAGGTCGGCCGGAAGGCCCTTGCCACCCGGGAGTGCCCTGCCGATCAGCGGAGCGACGACGAATTTCGCGCCGAAGTACCCGGCCGGCCATGCGAGAGCCAAGATTGCGAGGACCCTGGGAAGCCGTGCGCGAAACGAAGCCTTGTCAAGAGCCCGCCGCCGCGCGTATTCCTCGCGAGCCCGGCCGCCGGCCCGACCCGTTGTGGACTGTGCCATGTCTCTGCCCCCAAGGCGATCGAGCGATCACCTGAACCGCTCGGCAAGCGGACGAGCAATCTTGAGACCATCCGCGGCGGAGGCCGGTCAGGTTACGGCTCGACTCGCCGGATTGTGCGGACCTTGTCGATGGTTCGGTCAAACGATGCGACGCGACGGATTCCTGTTCGTTCGGCCGTGGCGACGACGTAGGCATCGGCAAACCCGATCCGAGCCGTTTCGTAGATCTCGACCGCGCGGACCAGCACGTCGGGATCGGTGACGGCAATCGACGGAAACGCCAGCAGCGACCGCGCCACCGTGGCCACTTCCTCACGCGGACGTTCGTAGAACGATTCTAGGACGTAGATCATTTCGGCAAGGACCAGATCCGCAAGAAGCAGCTTGTGGGAGGCAGCCAGGAAAGCCGTGGCTCGCCGGGCCTGCCCCGGGGGGTCCCCGGTCAGATGCCGAATCAGAACGTTGGTGTCCAGGACTGCCTTCATCCGCGTCCGCGGCTCCGCCACGCCGAGGCCCGGATCCGCTCCCAGTCTGCGCCACGTTTTGCCGGGGCGACCGGTACCGCGCCGGCCAAGCTCAAGAAGTGCGGAACCTTCGCCAGCACCGCTCGGCCCTTGTAGACGCGAAACAAGACCTGGTCGCCTTCGTCCAGACCCAATGCGACCCGAACCGCTTTCGGAATCGTGATCTGCCCTTTCGACGTGACCGTGGCCGGAACGTCCACCTCGTCCTCCTTACTCTATCTCCAAAGTAAGGATAACCGCAGGGCGACCGCGGCGTCCATAGGCTCAGTCCGGTCGGTCGGTGCGATCGGTTTGAGCCGGCCGAGTGCGGCTCTCTATACTCGGCTTCGCCGGGTGCGATGATCGAAAGGACTTCTCGATGACGACCGACATCTACGAGATCGGCGATGTTCCTCCGTTGGGCGAGGTGCCTCGGCGGATGTACGCGCAGGTGATCCGGCCGGATCGGTTCGGGGATCCCGAGAAAGCGTTCGAGATCGAGCAGATCGACGTTCCCGATGTCGGTCCCGGCGAGGCGCTCGTCGCGGTCATGGCTGCCGGCATCAACTACAACAACGTCTGGGCCGCCCGCGGCATCCCGATCGATGTGTGCAAGGTGCACGCCAAGTTCGGCGAGCCGGCCGACTTCCATATCGGCGGCTCGGACGCGAGCGGCATCGTCTACGCGGTCGGCGAGGGCGTGACCAACGTCAAAGTCGGCGATCGCGTCGTCATCCATTGCGGCGAGTGGGATGCCGACGACCCTGTCGTGAAGGCCGGCGGCGATCCGATGTTCGGCAACTCCTTCCGCATCTGGGGCTACGAAACAAACTGGGGATCGTTCGCGCAGTTCACCAAGGTGCAGGCGCACCAGTGCATGCCGAAGGCGCCGCACCTGACCTGGGAGGCGGCTGCGGCCCCCTCGCTGGTCGGCGCGACCGCCTACCGGATGCTGCACGGCTGGCCGCCCAACGTCGTGCGCGAAGGCGATGCCGTGCTGATCTGGGGCGGCGCGGGCGGGCTCGGCTCGATGGCGATCCAGATCGCGGCGGCGGCGGGCGCGCGGCCGGTTGCAGTCGTCTCGTCCGATGAGAAGGGCGAGTTCTGCGCCAAGCTCGGCGCGGTCGGATACGTCAACCGCAAGGAATTCGATCACTGGGGGATGCTCCCGCACTGGACCGATAACGACGCCTACGCGGAATGGATGAGCGGCGTGAAGGCGTTCGGCAAGAAGTTCTGGGAGGCGCTCGGATCCAAGGAGTCGCCAAAGATCGTGTTCGAGCATCCGGGCGAAGACACCGTCCCGACGTCGATCTTCATGGCCGACACCGGCGGCATGGTGGTCGTGTGCGCCGGCACGTCCGGCTACAACGCGGTCGTGGACTTGCGCTACCTATGGATGCGGCAGAAGCGTTTCCAAGGATCGCACTTCGCCAACGACGAACAGGCCTACGCGTTCAACCAGCTCGTCCTCGACGGCAAGATCGATCCCTGCCTGTCGCGCACGTTCACCTTCGACGAGATCGGCGCGAGCCACCAACTGATGAGCGAGAACAAGCATCCCGAGGGAAACATGGCGGCACTGGTGTCGGCCAAGGCGACCGGGCAAAGAGACCTGGACTAATCAGCAGGGATCGCCGCGATAAAGGCGAACCTACCTCGAAGACAGCTTCGAGGGAGGAGACCGATGCGCCGCACGCCGCTGCTCGTCATCGTCGCAATCATGCTGCCGCTGGCCGCGCTGCCCGTCCGCGCGGCCGGTTCGCTACCGAGCGTGGCCATGGGCCCGCGTCCCGGCCCGGACGCGCTCTACCGGCCCGCAGCCACCACCCCGATCCTGACCAACGCCGGCGAATGGGCCGCGCCGCCGCTGATGGTCTCGGGCGCTGCCGCCTACGACGGCGGCGAGTACCTCTACCAGGACTACGCTTACGACGCCTACGGCGCCAACACCTCCGACGCGCCGTTCGCGCAGCCGGAGACCGTTCCCAATGCGGCCGACTTGGCGTTCGGCGGAATGACCGGCGACCTGGCCTATCCGACCGACGTTGCGACCTACGGCCATAACGCGGCCGACATCCTCGAGTTCCGCGCGCGGCTCGACGACACCGGACGCGTGGTGTACCGCGTCACGCTAAACACGGTGCTCGACGCAGCCGCGGCCGCCGTCGCGATCGGCGTGGACACCGGAGCCGGCGGGAGCGACGACTGGGGCTACGGAATCGGATCGCTCGGCTCGCTCGGGCTCGACCATGTGGTTGTCGCCACCGGATTCGATCCGGCCACGAACCAAGCCGAGGTCGCAACCGGGCTGCAGCCCGGCGGAGCGACCTGGCGTCACTACCTGATCGCCGGCCTGTGGGACGCGAACGCGAACGCCTTCAAGCCGATTCAAGAGCAGCCGAGCGCGACGATGCCGGGCGGCGCGCACGGCACCGCCCCGCCGCCGGTGTTCAACGTCGGCTTCCGCTTCGATGAGCCGATGGGCCCCGGATCGCTCGGCGGGATTCTCGCCGACGACCCGAACAACAGCGTGGGAGCGCGCACCGTCGGCTACGGGCATTGGCGTGAGCACGCGCAGGCGAAGGCGCTCGCCGCGCGCGACATCTCGGGGATGCATGCCGACGTCGACTTCGGAGCGATTGCGGCCGAGACCGACGATTTCTCGGGCGTTCCCACTCGCGGCTACCTGTCGCGGCTGTACGTGTCGCATCTGGACCTCGGCGAAGGTGCGCGCGTCGAACGACCGATGCTGCGCGGGCCGATCCAGCCGTACTCGCTCTACGTTCCGCCGTCCTACGACGGCTCCGCCGCCGCGCCGCTCACGCTTGCGCTGCATTCGCTTTCGGCCGGCTACAACCAGTACCGCGTCTTCGCGCCCAACCTGCACCGAGACCTGGGCGACGAGCGCGATGCGCTGATTCTGACGCCGGCGGGCCGCGGCCCCGACGGCTGGTACCACGACGAAGCCGAGATCGACACGTTCGAAGCGTGGGCCGACGCGGCCGCGCGCTACACCCTGGATGCGAATCAGGTAAGCGTCTACGGATATTCGATGGGCGGGTACGGAACCTACAAGTACGCCGCGCAGTATCCGGATCTGTTCACGGCCGGCTTCGCGGTCGTCGGGCCGGCCGACGAAAACATCTTGGGCGGACCGACGGCCGGTTCGATCGAGGATGCGCACAACACGTATCGGATCTTCGAGAACCTGCGGCACGTGCCGATCATGGGTTGGTTCGGCACCAACGACGAGCTCGTCCCTGTCGCCGGATCACTGAACGTGGCGGCGCGCTGGCAACAACTGGGCTATGAACATGAAGCCGACTTCTTCCCGGGCTTCGACCATTTCGCGCTGAGCATCGTGGATGAATGGAAGCGGGGCGCCGCGTGGCTGGGCCGCGCGCCGGTCGATCGCAATCCGTCGCGCGTGACGTTCAAGTATCTGCCCGAGATGGACAACGCCGCGCTCGGATTGGTGCACGATCATGCGTACTGGGTCGAAGACGTGCGCGTCGCAGGCGGTGCGCGGGCGGGATTGGTGGACGCGGCCGTGATGAACGGCGGGTGCACCCCGCGGTATCGCGTTGCGATCCCACCGGCCGGGACCGATCCGGCGCCGCACGTCAAGTCGGGGCTTCGCTACTACGGCGGCACTTGCACGCCGCCTCGCAACAGCATCGAGCTGACGCTCGACGGCGTTGCCGCGGCGACGCTCTGGCCGCAGCGCGGCGGCGCGTCGCTCGGCACGCTCACGATCGAAGCGGCGAGCACCGCGGACGCCACGCTCACCTTGAAGGGGACGTTCGGGACGCGGACCGTCGCGATTCCTGCCGGCGGCGGCACGTTCACCGTCGTGCTGTAACCACAGGACGCGGATTATGCGCGCGACTTCTTCGCGGCCGGCAGCCGGACTTTGGCGCGCACGACTTTGAAGTCGCGGGCGTCCAGGAATCCCGATATTAGCGTTGCTTCGGATTGGATCGCGGCCCACATCTTCGGGCCCGGATCGTCGAACAAGCCGATGCGCATCTCGACCGCGCCGCTCTTCGCGTGCTGCAAATCCCACAGGCCGCCGACCTGACCTTCGATCAGCACGACGTTGCCCGAGTTCTCGTTCTTGTCGTACATGGCGGTGAGCACACGATCGTCGTCGGCGAAGCGGCGCCGCGAATCGCCGACGTAGCCCATCGTGTACGGGTCCAGCGCCGGCAGCAGGTTCACCCGTCCCGCGACCGGGCGTGCCAGGTCGAGCGAGCGCGCGTCCTTCCGCGACATCTTCAACCCGTAGCCGACGTCGGCCAGGTCGTGCGCGTCGAACGCCTCGACGGCGAGGTCGCGGTCGAGCCCGGTCCACCACGCGAAGTCATCGACCGTGGCGGGGCCGTAGGTTGTGATGTATTCGCCCGCGAGCCAGATCAGCGCGTCGTCGGGCTCGGCCGGCGGCATCGAGTGGCCGAGCCAGCCGCGCGTCGCAACGTAGCGAAACTCGTTGGACCACACCGAATCGGCGCGCATGCGGAGCAGCTGCCCGTCCAGCGTCATCTGTCGCAGCAACGGCACGAAGCGCTCCGGCGCGTCCTTGACCGAACCTCGCAACTGATCGGCCGTCTTCGGATCGCGCGCGGCGCGCAGTACGTCGTTGCGGATCGCTCGGACCATCGGGTCGGCCCTTCCGTTGCGACGCGGCGAGCCGAGCCGGCACGCGTGGTAGACCAGGTGGGCCGTCTCGCCGTGCAGGATGTGAGGCTGCCTGCGCATCGCCGGAAGCCGAAGCGCGACGCGACCTTCGAGCGCGCCCTCGTACATTCCTTGCATCAGACGCGGAACGCGCGCGAGCAGCGACAGCGGCGCCGACGGGTGGACGCCGGGAATCCCGACGACCGACCGCAGGCAATCATCGATGCCGCGGCATGAGCGATCGAGCCGCTGGCGCCGCCACGACCACCAGCGCGTGAGCGCGACGACTTGCTCGTCCACTCAGACCTTGATAATCAACGCGTCGCCTTGGCCGCCGCCGCCGCACAGCGCGGCCGCGCCCACGCCGCCGCCGCGGCGGCGCAGCTCGTAGGCGAGCGTCAGGATCAGTCGCGCGCCGCTCATGCCGATCGGATGACCGAGCGCGACGGCGCCGCCGTTGACGTTGACCGTGTCGTCGCTCACGCCCAGGTCGCGGCCCGCGGCAACGGAAACGGCGGCGAACGCTTCGTTCATCTCGTACAGGTCCAGCGCGGCCGGGTCCAGGCTCGCCTTCGCGGCCGCGGCCTTGATCGCGTTGGACGGCTGCAAGTGCAGCGACGCGTCGGGGCCGGCGACCTGTCCGTGCGCGACGATCGTCGCGAGCGGCGTCAAACCCATCGACGCCGCCCTCTCTTCGCTCATCACGATCATTGCCGCGCCGCCGTCGCTGATCTGCGAGGCGTTGCCGGCCGTGATCGTGCCGTCCTTCTGGAAGGCGGGGGCGAGCTTGCCGAGCGACTCGACCGTCGTGCCGGGCCGCACGCCCTCATCTTCTTCGATCAGGATCGCGTCGCCCTTTCGCTGCGGGACCGACACCGCGACGATCTCTTCGGCGAGTCTGCCGGACTTGGTCGCATCCGCCGCGCGCTCGTGGCTGCGCGCGCTCCACTCGTCCTGCTCGGCGCGGCCGATGCCCATGGTCTTGTTGACGTCGTCGGACGAGTCCCCCATGTGCTTGTGGTCGAACGCGCACCACAGGCCGTCGTGAACCATCAGGTCGATCAGCTTGGCGTCGCCCATCCGCGCGCCCGTGCGCGCCTTCGGCATCGAGTAGGGCGTGTTCGTCATCGACTCCATGCCGCCGGCGACGACGATCTCGGCTTCGCCGGCGCGGATCAGCGCGTCGGCCAGATGCACCGCGTTCAGGCCCGACAGGCACACCTTGTTGATCGTGATCGCCGGCACGCTCATCGGAACGCCGCCTTTGGTTGCGGCCTGGCGGGCCGTGATCTGGCCTTGGCCGGCCTGCAGGACTTGGCCCATCACGACGTAGCCGATCTGCTCGCCGGACAGGCCGGCACGTGTGAGCGCTTCGGCGATCGCAAAGCCGCCGAGGTCCATCGCCGAGAAGCTCGAATAGGCTCCCATGAACTTGCCGATCGGAGTGCGGGCGCCGGATACGATCACGCTGGCCATCGGAATCCTCCTCGAAAGACGTTTCATCCATTCTATCCCGGCCCGCTTTGCCGGATGCTGCCGCGGCGTCCGGTCCGTTCCCCGGGTGCGCGGCGCGCGCTGCGGTCCCCGTCGTTGATCGAGTCGATGAGACGATTCGTGCCTGGACTGGCGCTCGTAGTGATCTTGGCCGGCTTACCGCATCCCGGCGAGGCGGCTTCGCCGTGGATTGTGTCGATGACCGCTTCGTCCACGAAGCTGGTGTGCCAGCAGGCGTACAGCTCCTCGCTTCGCTTCGCCGGCCCGTGGCGCATCCCCGACAGGTGGACGCACATGTGGGGCGCCGACTTCCCCTACGAGTTCCACGGGGGACTGCAGGGCGACAACTGTGCGTTGATGATCGGTCCGGCGGCGGCCGTCGCGAGGGCAACGACGACGACGGCTCCGAAGCCGTCGGGTTCGACACCCTTGAAGGTCTATGTCGATTGCTGGCGCAGCCTTGTGACGACCGATCCGTTGAACGGAAATCTGTTCCGGCGCTATCCCGTTCCGGCGTCGGGCGTGATCGTTGCGCGATTCCAGATCGGACAGGGCGATCTGTGCCGAATCTCGGCCGGTGCCGGTCAAACAGCCTGGCCATTCCCGGCGTTTCCCGGGCCGATGCACGGCAGCAACGCCGCCGAGTCACAACCCGACACGTTCGTCGCTCGCGACAAGTTGCACTGTATGCCCATGGGCTCGCACCCCGGCTGCGTCTTTCGGATTCGAACGACACCACACACACGCACTCGCTTGCAGTGGAGCGCGGACTTCACCGGGCGTCTGCGGATGAGCGAGCGAAGCGGCCCCTGGACGCGCGTCACGGAGTGTGATGTGCTCCAGGGACTGGAACTCGGATGTGCCGTGGTTGCCTCCCCGGGCAGCCGGCCGAGCGGCGGAATCACGATTGTTGTCGGCGAGCCGGTCGTCCGGCTGAACGGGTCCTGGATGGTGGGCGCCGATTCCCGTCCGGTCTGGCCGGCATAACCGCGATCGCGCGGGCCCGATAGAATTGCCCCCATGTTCGATCGAGTAGATCACGTGGGGATCGCCGTGTCCGACTTGGAATCCGCGATCGCGTTCTACAAGCGGGCGTTCGGCGTGGAGCCTTCGCATCGCGAAATCGTCGAGGAGCAGGGCGTCGAAGAAGCCATGATCCGGGTCGGCGAATCGTGGATTCAGTTGCTGCGGCCACTGGGACCCGATACGCCGGTCGGCAAGTTCATCGCCAAGCGCGGCGAAGGCGTCCATCACGTCGGCTACGGCGTGTCGGATCTGGAAAGCGTCCTTACGCATCTGAAATCCGAGTCGGTTCCGCTGATCGACGAGCGTCCCCGGCACGGCTCGCGCGGCGCGAGCGTCGCGTTCATCCATCCGAAGGGCGTCGGCGGCGTGCTCGTCGAGCTCGTCCAGGAAAAGAAATGAGCGAGCCGGCGGCTCCCGAGATCACGATCGTGATCCCGGTCTACAACGAGCGCGACTCGCTCGGGTCGCTGCTGGAGCAACTCCGCGCGGCGCGGCGCGCGATCCCGCCGAGCGAGATCGTCTTCGTCGACGACGGATCCCGTGATGGTTCGGCGCACGTGCTGGAAGCCGCGCATCAGGCGGACCCGTCTATCCGCGTGGTCCGGTTCACCCGCAACTTCGGCCAGACCGCCGCGCTGGCCGCCGGCTTCGATTACGCGCGCGGCAGCGTGATCGTGACGATGGATGCGGACTTGCAGAACGATCCGGCCGACATCGCCACGATGCTTGCCAAACTCGACGAGGGATACGACGTGGTTTCGGGCTGGCGCGTCGACCGGAAGGACACGCTCTGGACGCGGCGGCTGCCGAGCATCGTGGCCAACCGGATGATCTCGCGGCTGTCGCGCGTGCGGCTGCACGACTACGGCTGCACGCTTAAGGCGTATCGCCGCGACGTCGTCGAGGGACTTGAGCTATACGGGGACGCGCATCGCTTCCTGCCGGCGCTCGCCTCGCGCGTCGGGGATCGCGTCGCCGAGGTACCGGTCACGCACCGGCCGCGGATTCACGGCGAATCCAAGTACGGGCTCGGCCGCGTCGGGAAGGTCTTCTTGGACATGCTGGCGCTGCCCTTCATGCTCCGCTTCTTCAACCGGCCGATCCGGTTCTTCGGGACCGCCGGAATGCTGATGGGCCTGGCCGGCTCGGGCTTGCTCGTGTGGATGGGCGTGGAGCGCTTCGGGTTGGGGCATCCGATCGGCGGCCGTCCGGCCTTGCTGATCGGAATGCTGCTCGTCCTGGCCGGCGTGCAACTGGTCACGCTGGGATTGCTGGGCGAGGCGATGACGCGCGCCTATTACGCGGGTCGCGGACGGCATCCCTACACGGTTCGTCGTGCGCTCGTGTCGTGCACGCCCGGACGGCACACGTGTTCGGCGCCGGCGCCGCCGAGTCAGATCAAGCTTCCGTAGCGCGAATCGCTTCGTAGAGCGCCAGATACTCCTTCGTCATCGCCTTCGGCGTGTACCGCTGCGCCGTCAGTCGCGCCGCCTCGCCCATCCGAGCCCGTTTCGAAGGGTCGGCCGCGATCTGGCTCATCGCCTCTCCGATCCGGACGGGATCGCCGGGGGGAACCAGCAGCGCGTTGACGCCGTGGGTGAGGAAGTCGGTTTGCCCGCCGATGCTTCCCGCGATCACCGGCAAGCCGGCCTGCATCGCTTCCAGATAGACGATTCCGAAGGCTTCGTGGAGCGATACCAAGATGAAGGCGTCCGCGTCGGCGAGTGCCTGCGCTTTGGCCGCGTCGTCGAGTGCGCCGGCGAACGTGACGCGCCCGGGCGTCGCCGCATGCTCCAGCGTCGCACGCTCCGGTCCGTCGCCGACGACAACCAGATGGCATCCCTGGGGAACCGAGCGCACGACCGCCCCCAGCGCTTTGCGGCGCACCAGTCGCGCGACGGTGACGAATCGAGTGACCGGATCGTCTTTGCTGCGGGTGCGTGGGGGAGGGGGAACCGGTTCGACACCGATTCCGATGATGTCGATGTCGTGCCGCCCCGTGAGCTTCGTGGTGCGGTCGGCCAGATCGCGGCTGATGGCCACCACCTTCGACGATGACGCGACGACGCGCCTGACTGTCGCGCGGACGGGCGCGAACCGCTCGGGCGACAGCGGCCGGGTCGGATCGTAGATGTCGGCGCCGCATACGGTCAGCAGAAGGGGAATGCCGGCCGCACGTGCCAGCGCCACCCCCGCCGGACCCGACGGGACGGCGAAGAACGTATGAACCAGGTCGAAGGGCCGCTGCCGGATCAGCTTCGCGCCGGCACGCCGTGCGGCCGGCCCGAACGAGATCAGCGAGGCCATCGACGCGCGCTCGCGTTCGGTTCGTCGAAGGACCCCGACCCGCACGATTCGCGCGCCGTCCTCGTAGGACTCGGGTCGGAGTCCGGGGCCACGGCTGGTCAGCACGGTCACGTCGTGCTCGGTCGCGAGCACGCGAACCAGAGCCTGCGAGAGCACGCCGCCGCCCCCGCCGAGCGGCGGATACTCGTAGTTGACGATGAGGATGCGCATCGGGGCGCTAATGTATCGCGCCGTGCGCAAGTCACTGAAGGTCCTCGCGCGCGTCGTCGTCGGCGGCGTGGTAATCGGCATCCTCGTCGCCCGCACCGATCTGGCCGAGCTGGGCCGGCATTTGCGCGCGGCCGACGTCGGACCGATCGCCTTCGCCGCGGTGCTGTTTCTGGTGGGGCTCGGCGTGTCGGCGCTTCGCTGGCGCGAGTATTTGGTCGCGCTCGAATATCCGATGCCCTACGTGACGCTCTACCGGCTCTACTTCGTCGGAACGTTCTTCAACGCGTTCCTACCGACCGGCGTCGGCGGGGACGCGTACAAGGCGATCCGGATCGGCCGGGCGCACGGGCAGACCGCGCTCGCGTTCTCATCGGTGTTCCTGGACCGCTTTGCGGGCATGGTCGGCCTGGCGCTGATCGGGTTCGTGATGTCCGCGGCGCGTCTGATCGGGGGTGACCGCTCGTGGGTGCCGGCGTTGGCGCTCGCGGCCTCGGGCGGGATCGGCGTGGCGGCGGCGCTCGTCCTCGGGCCGGGCGAGCGGCTGCTGGGACGCGGCCGGCTCATCCCGCAGACCGGGATCGGCGGCAAGGTTCGGCAGATGATCGCCGGCGTCAACCGTGCCGGCCGGCACCCGCGCGCGGCCGCTGCCGGCTTCGCGCTGGGCGTCGCGTTCCAAGGGATCGTGCTGATCTATCACGCGACCGTCGCTCGCGGCTTGGGGATCGAGGTTTCGATCGCTGCGATGGCCTCGATCGTTGTGCTGGCGTCGGTCACCGTGCTGGTTCCGATCTCGGTCTCGGGGTTGGGCGTGGTCGAGTTCGTCTACGCCCACGCGTTGCAGGTCTACGGCGTCCCGCATGCGAAGGCGGTCGCGTTCGCATTGGTGATCCGAGCGGTGTCGCTGCTGTCGAGCGCGGCCGGTGGCCTGGTGTATCTGGCCTTCGGCGGCGAAGTCGCGCCGTCGTCGGACACGCCCGTCGACTAGAATCCTGCGAGCCATGACCAAGAAGACGAAACAGAAGGCGGCAGACGCCGCGCACACCGTCGAAGACAAGATCGAAGGCCTTGGGGGGCGCAAGGAAGAGGCGCTTCACGCGGGATCCGAGCAGGCGGTCGCCCGTCAGCACGAACGCGGAAAGCTCACGGCCCGCGAGCGGATCGAGCTGTTGCTGGATCCCGGCTCGTTTGTCGAAACCGATGCGCTCGCCCGGCATCGCACCTACGGATTCGGGATCGAAAAGACGCGCCCGTACGGGGACGGCGTCGTCACCGGATGGGGAACGATCGAAGGCCGGCGCGTCTTCGTGTTCGCTCAAGACTTCACCGTCTTCGGCGGTGCGCTCGGCGAAGTCTTCAGCGAGAAGATCTGCAAGGTCATGGATCTGGCGCTTGCGACCGGCGCGCCGGTCATCGGCCTGAACGATTCAGGCGGTGCGCGCATCCAGGAAGGCGTCGTGTCCCTCGCTTCCTACGGCTATATCTTCGAGCGCAACGTGCGTGCGTCGGGAGTGATCCCTCAGATCAGCGTGATCATGGGGCCCTGCGCGGGCGGCGCGGTCTACTCGCCCGCGATGACCGACTTCATCTTCATGGTGAAGGACACCTCGCACATGTTCATCACCGGACCGGACGTGATCAAGACCGTCACCGGCGAAGAAGTCACCTTCGAGCAGCTCGGCGGCGCGATGACGCACGCGTCGAAGTCGGGGATCGCGCACTTCGCGGCCGAAGACGAAAGGCACTGCCTCAAGATGGTTCGCTATCTGATGTCGTTCCTTCCGTCGAACAACCTGGAGTCGCCGCCGTTCTACCCGCCCAGCGATCCTGCGGATCGGCGCGAACAGCGTCTGGTCGATCTGATGCCCGACAGCGCGAACCAGGCATACGACATGCACGAAGTCATCAACTTGATCGTCGACGACGGCGAGTTCATGGAAGTCTTCCCTCATTACGCGCGGAACATGCTCACCGGGTTCGCGCGTCTCGGCGGGCACGTCGTCGGGATCGTGGCCAACCAGCCGATGTATCTCGCCGGCGTGCTCGACGTTTTCTCGTCCGAGAAAGCGGCGCGGTTCGTTCGTACCTGCGACGCGTTCAACATTCCGCTGATCTCGTTCGTGGACGTGCCCGGCTTTCTGCCCGGCACGAACCAGGAATGGGAAGGCATCATCCGGCGCGGCGCGAAGCTGCTCTACGCATTCAGCGAGGCGACGGTGCCGCGCATCCAGGTGATCACGCGCAAGGCGTACGGCGGGGCGTACGTGGTCATGAACTCCAAGTCGATTCGCTGCGATATCGCCTATGCGTGGCCGACGGCCGAGATCGCCGTCATGGGTGCCGAAGGTGCGGTGAATATCGTCAACCGCAAGGAGCTGGAGCAAGCCGGGAACAAGGTCGCGCGTCGCGCGGAGCTGATCGAGGAGTACAAGGACACGTTCGCCAACCCCTACGTCGCCGCCGAACGCGGCTACGTGGACGACGTCATCGACCCGCGCGACACGCGCCCGCGGTTGATCGAAGCGCTCGAGATGCTCCGCACCAAACGCGAAACCCTGCCGCCCCGCAAGCACGGAAACGTCCCTCTCTAGACGGCGGAAATCGAAGGGGCGGCCACATGCGGCCGCCCCTTCGCTGTGTACGCCCGGCATGGGCAATCGCTAGGAGGTGGAAGTCCTCTGAACGAGTAGGTGGTCGCTAGTTCGAGCCGGAGGCAACTGCGTCACTGTGAGGTGAGGTGGGAAGGAAGCCCGAGGCGAAGCCCTGCACCGAGGAACACGAACCGCATATGAGGCGCACCGACCTGGATGAGCCAGCACGACATGGTGAAGTCCGTGACCACCAAGGGGTCGTTGCGTAGATGCGGCGGGGGCAGGGGGAAAGTGATTGTTCTTATCCGGGGAGGCCTGTCGGGGTGTTGGAGCGTAAAGCGTGGACGATGTGGGAGCCACCGCCCAACCTTGGCCGCAGCGATGCGGTGATGGACCAGGCAGGAGTCAGCAGAGGCCATAGTAGTGAGCGAGGCGCTCACGAAGGGCCGAACGTGAAGCCGAGGATGGACACGCCCAGCTCGCGCAGACGCGCAGACCGCAGCCAACTCACCTTGGGTGAGCCATCGAAGGTGCCGACGCGGTGAATCCGCGGGAGCCCGCCGGTGAGCAGATGCGCCTGCCGACGCTTGGCGAACAAACTCCTCACCCCGTTCGTTTGCTCTGGGACGAGGTCTTCGCCTCGCCGAACATCGAACGAGCGATACGACGCGTCGAGCGCAACGGCGGCGCTCCCGGCATCGACGGGATCACCGTCATCGAACTCCGGTCGCACTGGCGCACGAACTGGCCAGCGACCAAAGCCGCTCTCGACGCAGGCACCTACCGACCCGCACCGGCCCGCAAGGTAGAGATACCAAAACCGAGCGGCGGCGTGCGGATATTGGGGGTGCCAACGGTGGCGGACCGGGTGATCCAACAAGCCGTCGCTCAAATGCTCAGCCCCATCTTCGACCCAACCTTCTCCGAGCACAGCTTCGGGTTCCGTCCCAACCGCAGCGCGCATCAGGCCGTGAACCAGGCCCGCCGCTTCGTCCAAGACGGCTCGAACTTCGTCGTGGACCTTGACCTGGAGAGCTTCTTCGACCAGATCAACCACGACATGCTCATGGCTCGGGTCGCCAGAGGGGTCAAGGACAAGCAGGTGCTCCGGCTGGTGAGGGCGTTCCTCAACGCCGGCGTGATGGAGCAAGGGGTCTGCATCCGGTCAGAGCAAGGAACCCCGCAAGGGGGACCGCTCTCACCGCTGCTGGCCAACATCATGCTGGATGACCTGGACGCCGAACTGCAACGCCGGGGACACCGGTTCGTTCGCTACGCCGACGACGTGACCATCTACGTCCAAAGCGAGCGTGCGGCCCAGCGTGTCTTCGAGAGCATCACCGCATTCATCGAGACGAAGCTCAAGCTGCGCGTGAACCGCGACAAGAGTTCGGTGGCTCCGGCCACCCGAGCACATCTGCTCGGATTCGGACTGCTGAAGCGGAAGGGAAAGGTGGACGTTCGGATCGACCCGAAGGCCCGCAAGAAGGCCAAGGACCGCATCCGGCGTCTCACCGCCCGCACCTGGAGCGTTCCGATGCACCGGCGCATCGCGGCGATAAACACCTTCGTCCGCGGTTGGGTCGGCTACTTCGGGCTCTCCGACACGCCGAGCGTCTTCGACGACCTCGATAAATGGCTGCACAGGCGGATGCGTCAGGTCCGATGGAAGGAGTGGAAGAAGCCGAGCGCGAAGGCGCGCAACATGCGTGCGCTCGGCATCCCGGCGTCTAAGGCCCGCGAGTGGTCCTACTCGCGCAAGGGGTCCTGGCGCATCGCGGGCTCCGCGCCGCTCCAGCGTGCCCTACCCTGTTCGTACTGGCAGCAGAACGGCCTCGTTGGATTCACCCAGTCTTACCGCCGTGTCCGGGAGTCTTTGCGAACCGCCGGATGCGGGCCCGCATGTCCGGTGGTGTGAGAGGGGCGGGGTAGACCCCCGCCCCTACTCGATTCTCACCTAGACGCATACGGTCCCGGACCATTTCGCGCCGCTGAAGTCCTTGGTCGCGTTGGTCGTCGGGTCGTGCCAGCGAGCCTCGAACGCACCGTAGGTGCGGTAGCAGCCGGCCGGCAGGTTGTATCCGATCCAGCCGTCCCAGCAGTTGTTGGTCTCGTAGCACCATTTGGTGTGCGGACTGAATACGGGCGTGCTGCCTCGGAACAGTTGCGTCGTGAGCTTGAAGTACTGCATCTTGAAGTTGCAGTTCACGCTGTTTTGATAGTGAACCGCCCGGCCGGGGATCCCGGGAGTTCCCGTTGCGTTCCATGCATCCACGTTGTGCTCGGGGCATTTCGGTTCGCTCTCGCAGTTGTGGAGTTCGCAGTATGCGGCGGCGGCGCCTCCGCTTCCCGCTCCGGCCGCCCCGCAGGCCAGCCCCGCGCTGAAGAAGCACACGGCTCCCGTCACCACCACGGCCCCTCCGATCGCGGCGATGCACGACCAGTCGTTGCAACCTCCGGATGCCGACACCGTCGCGGGCTTGGTGACGACGCTGGTGTATCCGTTCGGTCCCGTCGTGGTATAGGTCGCCGTGCCGTCGCCGTTGTTGTTCGCCTGTGTCTGCACGGAGATTCCCGCGACGTCAACGGACATGATCAGGGTTTCGGCGGACGGTTCGCTGATCTTCGTCGTCGCCGTCACCCCGTTGATGGTGTTCACGTAGGTGAACGGGGAAACGCTTGTCACCGATCCGGTTCCGGCAAGCTGCGACAGCTGCGGGTCGAGCGCTGCCATGCCGTGGGCCCGGTCGATCGTGAATGCCGTCATGGACAAGCACAGCACGAGCATCGTGAGAATGCGGCTGCGGGTTCTGCTTCGGGCTGCTGCGTGTTGCGAGTTCATATGTCTCCTCCCTTTCGATTCTTGGATTGCTCGACCAGGGCCCGACGGTTAGACGATGAAGGGGATCTCTGCGGTGCACGTCATCCGCGTCAGGCTGGTGCTGCAGTTCGCTCCCGGCGGGGGCGTGACGACGCTTCCGGCCGGAAAGTCGATCAGATGGAACGTGTGGTTTCCGTACTGTCCGCTCCACGAGAATCCCGGTGGGCAGGTGCCGTAGCAGCTTGCGGTTGCTTCGGCCCGAATCTCTGGGCACGAGTCGCACTGGTCGTATCCCCAGTCGTAGAAACCCGCCCACTGCGATGGCGTGTGCCGGTGCAGGTCGGTCGTCGCGTACAGGTGGGTCATCGATCTCGTGCACGAGATTCCCGCCGTCGTGTGGGGTCGCCCCGACTTCGTCCCGCCGGTTCCGGTCATCTGGCAGCGGGTGAGGATGCCGTCGGGCGGAACGATCGTCACCTCGTGAATCGAAACCGTGCTCTCCGCTCCCGATGACGGCAGCGGAAGGGCCAGAGCAAGGACTGCCGCCAGCAGAGCGGTGCTCTTTCCGATCATGTTTCCCTCCTTCCTCTTCGTGTCGGTCGAGGATGGCCGAAGGACCGTTCAAGAGGAAGGGGCGAAAGGCGTAAAGAACGCGGGACGCGAGGCGTAAGAATCCGGAGCGGTTGAACCGGGGAAAGACGAAGCCGGCTCGCGCGATCGCACGAGCCGGCTTCGATGAACGGGATCGAACCCGGTCAGCACTCCCTGCCGCAAATGATCGTCATCACCCCGTACAGCCCGTTGGGGCCGGGTGGCAGGTCGGGTATCACGACGACGACCGGCGGCAGCGGCGGGACGTAGAAATCGGCGGACGCGGGTGCGCCGCCGGCCACGATCACCGCAGCCAGCAGGATGGCCGCCGGCAGTCTCCTCATACGTCGAATCATCGTGCTCCTTCCATCGTCTGCATCGAGGCGGTCAGACAGGCGACTAGCATTCGGGAGTGCGTTCGCAGACCGTCGTCATTACCCCGTAGATGTCCGCGGAGGCCGGGACTGCGCTGCCGGCGACGGCCGCTGCGACGAGCAGCATGACGATCGAGAGTCTCTTGATGTTTCGAATCATCGCGGTCTCCTCCTTGGACGATCTCCGTGCGGGGTCGATTCGGTTCAGGCCTTCCCTTCGCCCGATCGCCGCTCCGCCGGAAGGCCTGCGCCGTCGCCCCGTCGGGCGACGGCGCCCGGCCTCCGGTGTCGCGCTCAATAGTGTCCGAAACGGACGGCCGGCGGAAGGGCTCCGCGGACGGAAAAAACAACGGGTGGGGGCGTACAAAAGTCGATCACTCATCGATAGCCAGCCCGTTTCGCATAGCGAACAGGGCCAGCTCGGTTCGCCGGGCACCCGTCTTGGCGAGGATCCGCTCGACGTGCTTCTTGACGGTGGAGAGCGAAAGGAACAGATCCTCCGAGATCTGCCGGTTGTTCTTGCCTCGCACGATCATTCGGAGCACTTCGATCTCGCGTTCTGTCAGGCCGGCCGGGTGCGCGGAGCGAGGGCGACCGATGCGTCTGGGTTCGTGGGCGGTTAGCCACAGCTTCGCGTCGCCGGCGCGCCGAAGGGCCCCGAGCTGCTCGTACCGGCGACACGCTTCGGCGACCAGTTGAGCACCTTCGGCCCGGTCGCCGGCGCGGAACGTGGCGCGTCCCGCCGTGTCGTGGATGCGGGCCGCCTCGAGCGCGACCGGGCCCGGATCGGCCATGCGTCGCCGTGTGATTTCGATGGCACGGTCGGTGTCGTTGCGCGCGAGCGCGATTTCTGCCTCGAAACGGTCGATCGAAGCGGCCCAAATCAGCGAGTCGCCGGTGAGCGCATCGACGGCGCGCTTCCAACATTCGTGGGCTCCGTCGACGTCGTCGATCGCAAGGCGGGACTCTCCGGCGACAAGATAGGTGTAGTCGATCTCTCGCGCCTCGGTCTTGGATTCCAGGATGCGCTCCACCTCGCCGAACACGCCGACTGCGGCCACCGCTTGCCCGGCCTCCAGCAACGCGACGCCTCGACATTCCAAGGCTTTGAGTTCGTCGGTCGGGTTGCCGAGCCGGCGGGCGAGAACCTCGCTGCGATGCGCGAGGTCCAGCGCACGTGAGGTGTCGCCCTTCCACGCGTATAGGAGCGCTCCGTTGCTGACGACGGGCATGAGATTCCAGAAATCCTCTGCCGCTTCCGCTTCCCGGATCGCGGGCCACATCCGCTCCTCCGCTTCGGGCCAGCGGCCGAGGAGCATGAGTCCCCACAGGGCGTTGTTCCGGGCCGAGCGTCGCAGTTGCTCGTCGGTGCAGATTCGCTCGCATTCCAGGGAGAGATCGACGAGCGCGCGAACGTCACCCTTGTAGGCCATCGCGGCCGCGAGGTGGAACAGCGCGAGCGGATGAGCCTGCGATCCCTTGGTTCTTTCTACCAGATCGCGGAATTGTCGCTCGGCTTCATCGCGGTCGCCGCGAAGAAGATGGACCACGGCGATGGCGTCTTCGATCTCGAACAAGTCGCTCTCGGCCGCGATCGGACGCGCCTCGTTGAGATCGGAGAGGTCTTGGTCGAATTCGGCGAGGCGTTGGTGTGCGCGCGCGCGTCCAAGAAGCGCACGGGCTCGTTCGCTGGGGGACGGGGCCCAAGGCAGCGCGGACGAGTACACGTCGATGGCAGCTCGGGGATCGATGCGCGCGGTGGCTCGCGCCTGCTCGATGCGAGCCCCCCACCTCTGCCCGTCGTCGGTCGCGATGTCGGCGAGCCGTGCGTACCATCCGGCCGCGTCGGCCGGCCGGCCGGCGAGGCGCGCCTCCTCGGCGGCGGCTGCGAACAAGTCCCGCGCGTCGCCCGGGGGCTCGAGTGCCCGAACCGCGTGATGGGCGATCTCGGATGCCGACATCCTGGCACCTTTCGCGCGACGAGCGCGCAGCATTTCAAGGATTGCGGCGTGCAAAGCGCCCGCTCGGACGCTGCCGAGCCGCTCAACGATGGCCCTTTCGTGGAGCGGATGCGAAAGCCGCCATCGCCCGCCGCCGGGCTCCTCCGCCACGATGCCCGCATCCGCGAGCCCGGCGAGCACATCGGCCACACTCCGCCCGGCGCTTGTGATGTCCTTGAGTTCATCGACCGTCGCGGGCCGACCGAGCACCGCCAGCGCGCCGGCGAACCGTATCTCGTCTTCGTCGAGCGCTGCGATGCGAGACGCGATGGTATGCCGCATCGGAGAAGCGTCGAGCGTGGCGGCCAGGCCCCAATGGCCGTCGAAGAGCGATAGCACGTCGCGCTCACGGGCGTAGCGGAGCGACTCGATGGTGTGGAGGGGATTTCCCTCCGTTTGCTCATACAGCGCATCCGCCAGAGACGGAAGCACCGGGCCGTCGAGAAAAGACGAAGCCAGCAGCGCCGTCTCCTCTTCGGACAGGCCCGCGAGTTCGATGCGGTCCACCCAAAGATCGGCCGTTGCGTCGGGGAGCGGGGATCCTTGCGGATCCGGTCGCTCGGGTCGTGCCGTCATCACGACGGCGAGCGGCGCCTCGACCGAGCGCAGGAGTGCGAGCAGCAGCGATGTCCCTTCGCTCGGCGCCCAGTGATAATCATCGATGAAGATCGCCACTGGGCGGGCCGTGCACAGTCGCTCGAAGGCTTGCGCGAGTGAGGGGATTGATGCCGGGTCGAACGGCGTCGATGCGTCCGCCGCGGCGCGAAGGCGGTCGGCAAGCGGGATGCCGCCCGCATCAGCGGCATTCGCGAGGTCGGCAAGCACGTCGCCGAGAGGAAACCGAGGCGAAAGTCCCGCCGCCGCGGGTGCGCGGATGAGGGACGTGAGCATTCCGAGGGCCTCTGCCTCGACGTGCAGGGACCGGGCCAGCAGCGTCTTTCCCTGGCCAGGGGCCGCAACCACCAGCGCGGCGCGCTTTTCTCCACGCGCCACAGCATTGAGGACCCCGGTCAGCCGCTCTCGCTCTTCGTGGCGGCCGATAAGCAGCGATGAGACTTCCATTTGAGCCCGAATTGTCCACTATCGCGAGCGACCCGGTCAATGGAGAGGGTGGGATAGGATCGCGCCCCCATGGACGAGCCGCGGATAGAGATCACACGGGGGAGGCCGACCGCCCCGCAAGAAGCCGCTGTGCGCGCGGCGATCCTGAAGATCTGGCGCGACGACCTCGCCGAGGCGGCGCGCGGAACCGGTGAGAGCGCCTGGATGGTGTTCGCGCGCGCGTCGGGCGCTCGCACCCGTGTCCACGAGGTGCCGTCCGAGCACGCCTGGGCGTTGTCGCTTCGTTTCGACGCCGGCCCGGTCGGCGCTCGCCGGACCGGCCGCGGGGATTCGAAGTAGTCGCTACCGCAACCGCTTTCGGTGCGAGTCCCAGCAGCCGCGGTGCCAGTGGCGGCGGCCTTCGTCCTCGCTTTCGCGCCACGCGACGACGTGGCCGATACCTGTTCGGATCTCCTGGTTGCAGCCGGGACAGCGATATTCCTTCGTCGCCCCGGCCGGTTGCACGGTGCGCACCGTCCAGCCCGGCGGACCGCCGAGCGTGACGTTGGGAT
>Ga0214472_10002332_pt1 | contig 20589 bp, 20 predicted proteins | sample RVTome_6_FD_207662 | JGI IMG/M metagenome (GOLD analysis project Ga0214472, IMG submission 207662) | Soil microbial communities from uranium-contaminated site in the Upper Colorado River Basin, Wyoming, United States - RVT140D175 | ecosystem: Environmental > Terrestrial > Soil > Contaminated >...
ACTGTGTCAACGCTTGCGTGATAATCCGGAGACAGCGCACATTACGACTGCGGTCATTACCGGTACCTATCTCGATCAGGTGATTCGCGACTGTCTTGATGCCGGCGCCATCGAATGTATGTTCAAGAACGAAGCGGAAGAACTGTTTCTCGCGCGCCTGGCTTCAATGAAACGCCTTATATCGGTACAAAAATCAATCGATCAGCAGCGTGACCGGCTCGCTGCTATTCTGGAATCGGTTGGTGAAGGTGTCTACGGTGTCGATAGACAGGGGTGTATCAGTTTTTTGAATCCGGCAGCGCTGCAGGTGCTGGGGTATAGCTCGGCTGATGAATTGATCGGCCAGTATGCGAACGAAATTTTTCATTATATCGATGCAGATGCACAACATGGAAAAGACCGATTATTTGAATGCTATCAGTCCGGGGAAGAGCTGAGGAACTGGGAAACAAAGTTCCTTCATCAGTCGGGCAAGCTGATCCCCATAGACTGCACATTATATACTTTGCGCACCACCGAAAATGCCGAAGGCTCGGTGGTGGCATTTCGTGATATATCAAATCGAAAAATGCTGGAAGAGAAACTCAGGTGGCAGGCGACGCATGATCATCTGACCGAGTTGTACAATCGCCGATATTTTGAGTTGAGACTCGAAAGGGAAATTAAGGAAACACGGCGCAGCGGCGCCAGTAATGCCCTGGTGTATGTCGATCTGGACCGCTTTAAATACGTCAATGATACGGTCGGCCACGAAACCGGTGATCGTTTATTGATAGATATCAGCCGTGTTCTCAGTAAACGTGTACGCAGCCATGACGTGCTGGCACGTATTGGTGGTGACGAATTCGCGATCATCATTAAAAATGTTGACGCCACCGCCGCGTTAGCACAAGCGGAAGATTTGCGTCTTGCGCTCAATAAATTGCGCGTCAACTGTAATGGCCAGTGTTACGTGGTGCATGCCAGTATGGGCCTGGCCATGATGGATGGAAATTCCAGTACTGCGGGTGATGTCCTGGCAAATGCCGATATTGCCTGCCATATCGCCAAGCAGTCGGGTCGCAATCGTTCGCATCTGTACGATAAGAGCAATGATGAGCGCAATGTCATGGGGACTGAGCTGGGCTGGTCGACGCGCATCATGGATGCGCTACAGAACAATGGTTTTGAGCTGAGTTATCAACCTATCATGCCCATGGAAGCTATCGATCTTGATACCCTGCCGGCACAAAACGGTTTGCTCTGGCAACGGCATATCAAAAATACCAGCGGTAGCTTCCAGTATGAAGTGCTGGTACGTATGCAGGGCGAAGGTGGCCGCATGTTTTTCCCGGAAACGTTTATCCCGACGGCAGAACGTTTCAACATGATGACCGACATTGACATGTGGGTGCTGGACCGCGCCTTGCGTGATGTGGTCGCCACTGGCAGTCCAAAAGGGAAAATACAGTTGTCGGTCAATCTCTCCGGTCATACGCTCGACAGTGATAGCGCGCAGCGCAAGATCCGTTCTATCATCGAGGCCTATGATGTGCCGCCAGGCTCGCTGGTATTTGAAATTACCGAAACCAGCGCGATTTCAAATCTTGATCAGGCCAATCAGTTTATGCGGGACCTGCACGCCATCGGTTGCCGCTTCTCGCTGGACGATTTTGGTTCCGGTTTCTGTTCTTTTGCCCAGCTGAAAAACATGCCCACTGATTTTGTCAAAATCGATGGCCAGTTCGTCAAGAGTATGGCGCGTGGTGCAACCGATCGCGCTATTGTCACCGCGATGAACGATGTTGCGCATTCGCTGGGCCGTTACACCGTGGCAGAATATGTGGAAAGCGCGGAAGTAGTGCGTTTGTTAAAGATTTGCGGTGTGGATAAATTGCAGGGCCATTACATTTCCGCACCCTTGATCAGTCTGCCGCACGGCAATGTGGTCAGGTTACACTCCACCTGGCGCAATGAAGATTCAGCCGGCTAACCAGTCTCTGGGTTTCAGAAACCTGTCATACAGCAGCGCTTCAGGCGTTCCCGGTTGCGGCTGCCAGTTGTAGCGGAAATGCACAACTGGTGGTAAAGACATCAATATCGATTCAGTGCGGCCACCTGTTTGCAGGCCGAACAATGTGCCGCGGTCATAAACCAGATTGAATTCTACATACCGGCCGCGGCGATAAAGCTGAAAGGCTTTCTCAGCCTCACCATACGGGGCGTCTTTTCTGCGTTGTACAATCGGCAAATACGCTTTCAGGTAGTGATTGCCTACGCTTTGCATAAAGCCAAAACAGTGCTCGAAGCCGCCTTCGTTTAAGTCGTCAAAAAACAGGCCGCCAATGCCGCGTTGTTCGTTGCGGTGTTTGATATAAAAATAGTCGTCACACCATTTTTTGTAACGCGAATAAACGTCTGCGCCAAAACGCTCACAGGCATCGCGTGCGACCGTATGCCAGTGCACACAGTCTTCGTCATAACCATAATAAGGCGTCATGTCAAAACCGCCGCCGAACCACCAGACCGGGTCAGCGCCTGCTTTGCTGGCGATAAAGAACCGGATATTGGCGTGTGAAGTAGGCACGTGAGGATTATTCGGATGAATCACCAGTGACACACCCATGGCCTGAAAATCGCGACCCGCCAGTTCGGGCCGATGGGCAGTGGCAGACGCCGGTAGCTCATTGCCGTAGACGTGCGAAAAATTGATCCCGGCCTGTTCGAAGACCGCGCCATTGCTGAGTACGCGTGTAATACCGCCGCCCGCATTGTTCTCGCGCTGCCATTCGTCAGTGATGAATTTGGCCTGGTTGTCGACGCTGGCTATACCGAGGCAGATGCTGTTCTGCAGGGCGAGCAGGTAGGCGCGTACGGCGTTGATATCAGGAGTGTTCATAGGTTATGCGCGATAGATATGTTGTGTGTCTATATGTTTCAGGATTGATGGTTTGCCGGTGCCAGCGCTGTCATCGATCAGTATGCTGGCCAGCTCATGCTGGAACCAGCGATGCAGCTGTAAACTGCGGGTCGCAGGTGGGTGTCCAGCTGGATTAGCGCTAGATGATACCAGAGGGTGGCCAAGAAGTTGGCATAACCTGACCACCACGGTGCAATTGGTTACGCGAACAGCGAGCGTATCGCTACCGCCGGTGAGTTGTGACGGCAGGTGCTGGCGCGCGGGTACAACCCAGCTGGTGGGTTGTTTTTCTGCGAGTATGCGCTGGCGCGCGGCTTTATCGTTGAGTTCGATAAAATCATCGAGCTGTTCGAGTTTGCCTGCGAGCAGGATCAGGCCCTTGCCGGGTGCGCGTTGTTTCAGGGCATTTAAATTATCCAGGGCGGTCGTATTCAGCGGGTCGCAGCCCAGACCGTAAACGGTGTCAGTCGGGTAGGCTATGAGCTCGCCACGTCGAACATGGTGGGCGGCAAGGCGAATAGCAAATTCGCTCGCCACGGTAATCAGGACTTTTTAGCAGTCGACTTTTTCTTTGCCGTTTTGCTGCTGGATTTTTTCTTCGCGGTTTTTTTCTTTGCTGTCTTTTTCTTCGCTGCGGCTTTCTTTTTCGGTGCAGTTTTTTTCTTTGCTGCAGCAGCTTTTTTCTTCACTGCTTTTTTCATGACTTTCTTGCCACCACGACCACGACGCACGGGCGCTTCGGCGAGGATTTTTTCGCATTGCTCCAGCGTCAGGTTTTTCGGTGCCATATCTTTGGGGATTTTAGCGTTTTTGGTGCCGTCGGTGACATAAGGGCCATAACGGCCATTGAGCACTTCGATATCGGTGCCTTCGAAACTCTGGATATGCTTGTTAGCATCAAATTCTTTTTTCGCCCGCACCAGCTCCATCGCCTGTTCGTGGCTGATGTTGTAAGGGTCGATTCCCTGGTCCTGATACGCCTTGTTGATGGAGACAAACTTGCTGTCGTATTTAACATAGGGCCCGAAGCGGCCGTAGTTGGTCGACAGCGCTTCACCTTCGGGTGATTCACCGAGGTCACGCGGCAGCTGCATCAGAAAGTCAACCACGTCCATGGTGACGTCAATCATTTTCATGCCGGGGCGCAGGCTGGCGAACTGTGGTTTTTCATCATCGTCCTTGTCGCCGATCTGTACAAAAGGCCCATAAGGCCCCATGCGTACCGTCACCGGTTTGCCGGTTTTGGGGTCAGTGCCGATCAGGCGCGACTGGGCAACATCGGCACGGCTGACATTGGCTTCTTTGTCATCAACCAGATGTTTGAAGGGTTCCCAGAACTTGCGCAATAAGGGTACCCAGTCTTCTTCGCCGCGCGCGATCGAATCGAGCTCGTCTTCCAGGTTGGCGGTGAATTCGTAATCGACGTAGCGAGTAAAGTGTTCGGTGAGAAAGTTATTGACGATGCGCCCGATGTCGGTCGGTGTGAAGCGACGGTTTTCGAGCTCGACATATTCACGGTTGACCAGAGTGGAAATAATGCTGGCATAGGTTGAAGGCCGGCCGATACCGTGTTCTTCCAGGGTCTTGACCAGGCTGGCTTCGCCGTAGCGCGGCGGTGGTTCGGTAAAATGTTGTTCGTTACGAATTTCGAGCAGATCGATTTTTTCGCCTTCTTTTAGTTCGGGCAGCAAGTTGTTATTGTCATCAGCTTTGCTGTCTTCGGCTTTATCTTCATCGGCGCTTTCCAGGTAAACGGACATGAAACCTGGGTGCTTGATGGTCGAGCCACTGGCGCGGAAGGCATTGCCTTCACCACAACCGAGATCGACGGTGACCGTATCCAGGGTGGCATGGATCATCTGGCAGGCCATGGCGCGTTTCCAGATCAGTTCGTAGAGTGCGAACTGGTCGGGCTTGAGATGTGATTTGATTTCTTCGGGCGTATGTTTGACCGAGGTCGGGCGTATCGCTTCGTGGGCTTCCTGGGCGTTCTTGGATTTGTTTTTGAACACTCGCGGCTCGTCGGGCAGAAAATCTTTGCCGTAGTTCTGTTCTATCAGGGCGCGAATTTCAGCAATCGCTTCGTCAGCCAGATTTAATGAGTCAGTACGCATGTAGGTGATCAAACCGACGGTCTCGCCGCCGATGTCGATGCCTTCATATAATTGCTGTGCAGTACGCATGGTGCGTTGCGTGGTAAAACGCAACTTTCGCGAAGCCTCCTGCTGCAGGGTGGAGGTCGTAAACGGCGCGGATGGGTTGCGCTTGCGTTGTTTTTTTTCAACCTTGTCGACGCTGAGCTTGCCCTGCGCGGCGTTCAATAAACTCGTGCGTGCTTCGCTGGCTTCGGCGTCACTGGTGATGCTGAATTGCTTGATTTTATCGTTTTTGTACAGGCTGAGTCTGGCGCTGAATGCCTGCTGGTCCTTGCTGGTGTCAGCATCAATCGTCCAGTATTCCTGCGGCACGAAATTTTCGATTTCGATTTCACGTTCGACGATCAGACGCAGAGCAGGACTTTGTACCCGTCCGGCGGACAGGCCGCGCTGTACTTTCTTCCACAATAGGGGTGACAGATTAAAGCCGACCAGATAATCCAGCGCCCGTCTGGCCTGTTGTGCGTTGATCAGGTCTTTGGACAGTTTACGTGGTGTCGCGATGGCTTCCTGGATGGCGCGTTTGGTGACTTCGTTAAACACCACGCGGTGGACTTCCTTACCTTCGAGCAAACCTTTTTCTTTTAGCAGTTCGTATAAGTGCCAGGAAATGGCTTCACCTTCGCGGTCCTGGTCAGTTGCGAGATAAAGGGTATCGGCTTTTTTCAGCAGGCTGGCAATTTTATCGACGTGTTTTTCATTGCGTTCGATGATCTGATACTTCATTTCGAAGTTGTGATCAGTGTCGATAGCGCCTTCTTTGGGGATCAAATCACGCACATGTCCGTATGAGGCCAGAACCTTGAAGTCCTTGCCGAGATATTTTTCAATTGTTTTCGCTTTTGCCGGCGACTCTACAATAACGAGATTGGAACTCATTGAGTGGTTGTACTCGAAGGTGATTGATCAGCTTGTGTTATTGCATATAGTCGACAATTTCATCGAATACCAGACTTTCCATCCATGCGAAGGCATTTTCCTCACCGGGATGGGTGTGCAGGATGATCATGGCGATCCATTTGAGCTGCTCTATATCCAGTTCATGGTCGAGTGCAATGACACGATCCAGCACGACTTCGCGGGTGACCGGGGTGAGAATGCCGGATTGTTCCAGATAGATTAAGAAGCCACAGCAGTCTTCATTGAGGAGCGCTTTTTCTTCGTCACTGAAAATGCGCACGCTGTCCTCACGACAGGGTGTGCAGAGCTCTGACGCACCCTGTAACTGGGCCAGATCTTCCAGCCAGTCGAAAGCCTGGTTGATTTCAAGGTGCTCAAAGCCCATTTCTTCGAGCCGATTGTGCATGTCATCACGCTCGTCCAGGACGATATTGTCGTCACCCATGTACTGTTCAAAGAGAAACATCAGAACGTCTACCACGGACTGTTTGATAATCATTACATCACTCATAAAATTATTGATAGGTGACCAGACAGGCTCCTAGATGCGTGTATAGCGGCCGTTTTTGCATATGATGCTGCCTTCAAGCTCCAGGATGAGCAGCATCGAAGCGACTTCGGCAGCTGAAAAACCGCTGCATGTCACTATAGAATCGATAGCCCTGGGCTCATAGTCGAGGCATTTGAGCAGTTTCTTGTGGTCCGGGTCAAGTTCTGCTTGCTGCAGCGTGTTTTTTGCCCGATCACTGTCGGCGTCTGGCAGCGGCGCTATCGAGCCCAGATGGGGCGCGAGCTCCTCGAGAATATCACTGGCAGTCTCTACCAGTTTCGCGCCCTGGCGAATCAGGCTGTGGCAGCCGCGCGCCAGTGGATTGTGGATCGAGCCGGGGATGGCAAAGACCTCGCGGCCCTGCTCCATGGCGTGCCGGGCGGTGATCAGCGAGCCGCTGCGCAGCGCGGCTTCGACCACCAGCGTGCCCAGCGAGAGCCCGCTGATGATGCGGTTGCGGCGCGGGAACAGGCCGCGCTGGGGTTCGGTGCCAACAGGCATTTCAGAGGCTATGGCGCCATGCTGGACAATGGCATCAGCCAGGCGGCGATGGCTGGCCGGATAGAGTTTGTCGAGGCCGTGGGCGACCAGCGCGACCGTGCCGGCAAGGCCCTGCAACGCGCCTTCGTGACAGGCCGCATCAATGCCCGTGGCGAGGCCGCTGGTGATGGTGATACCAGCAGTGGCCAGGTGGCGAGCAAATTCGCGCGCGGTGCGTTCACCCGAGGCGGTCGGGTTGCGGCTGCCCACCATAGCGAGTTGTGGCTGGCGCAGGTAATCGGGATCACCGTGCACATAAAGCAGAGGGGGTGGGTCCACGATCTGTTTCAGCAGGCCCGGATAACGAGCATCGTTGAAGCTGATTAGATGGTGCTGGTCCTGTGCCAGCCAGTCGAGATCGCTGGCGATGGCGGTGTTATCGATCGTCTGCAGGGCCGAGATCACATTCTGGCCCAGGCCGAGTTGCCTGAGGTCGTTGCCACGGGCATTCAGCGCTGCACGTGGTTCAGAAAAATGTTGCAGCAGTCTGTGGACGCTGGCGGCGCCGAGTCCAGGTACGCGGTTGAGTAATAGCCAGGCTTCTGAATCCATCATCCCTGATTGTATGCGATCTTACTGTGGCGTGGCGACGACATCGAGCCTGCGGATCACGTTGGTGGAATCCATCACCAGGCCGTAACTGACATTATCGAAGGTGCGGAAGATCATCAGCAGGCCGCTGCGTTCGTTCGGCAGGCTTACCTTGCCGCCTCTGTTGGACTGGCTGTAGTGATCACTTACCGTGTCACCTTTGGTGTACGAGGCCAGCAAATGCCCCACTTCGAGGCCGTCGCGCGCGCCCAGATTGATCACTGCGATCTGAAACTTGGCGATCCCGAAGAGTGCATCAAACAGGGAAATAATCTGGCCGCTTAACTTGCGATCAGGTATTTTGGGGAAATACAGGTTAGTGCTCGAACTTTTGTCCAGCGGTAACAGGCGGTCACCTATCAGCACTTCGCGTTCAGTAAATGTCAGCACGCCGGTCGCCGGATCACCGTATTTTTTGATATGCACTTCGCCGGCATAGATGGCTTCGTAGCCGAGCAGGTCACCGGTCACGGGATCAATCAGCTTGTCGCCAGGACGGAACACGGTGAAGCGTACGCGTTCCTTGTCCAGCTCGCCGCGGATATAGACCGTATTGCCCTGACCGAGAATGATATGTTCATCGGCACTGCCCAGTATATAAGGTGCACTCTCGAGTTCTTCTTTGGTGACCACGCGAGGCCGGGTGATGAACTGACGGATCGCATCGTTTGGAATCGATGGAATGCTGGCAGCGATATCACTGCGGTACGCGGTCGGGCTGAGTTTCTTCACCGGCAGACCCGGTTCGCTAGACTGCACGCTGGCGCTTTCAGTGGTCTGGTTGACCAGAATTTGTGGCTGGCCATTGACATACACCAGGGTCAGAACATCACCAGGAAAAATCAGATGCGGGTTTTCTATCTGTGGATTGCGTTGCCAGATTTCAGGCCAGTACCATGGATCCTGCAGAAACAGGCTGGCGATATCCCACAGCGTGTCGCCTTTTTTCACCGTGTACTGCACGGGATGGCTCGGCTTGACGCGAATCTCTCTGGCAACACGGGGTGGTTCCACTTCAGCAGTAGCCATGGGCGCCGGTGCCTGGCTTTGCCCCATGGGCGCCGGAGCGTCTGCTTGCGAGGTGAAATAGGAGCAGCCAGTGAGACTGAGGATTAGCCCGAGAAAGGCGAAAAAGGTTACAATCGTAGCCCGGACTGTGCTGACAGGTGTTTTCATTGTTAGTATATTTCCCTGATTTTATCCGTTGTTTTCAGGAGTTTAGCTGATAAACTTCTAATTCTGAAACAGGTTTCAATAATTGTAGCAGAAATCCTTCGTCTAGCGCCGAAATGGCGAAAATACCAGTACCGACATAACATGGCATTACTCGATATCCTGCATTACCCAGATAAATGCCTGCGCACCATCGCCAGACCGGTCGAGCAGGTAGATGAACAGATCCGCACCCTGGTCGCTGACATGTTCGAAACCATGTACGCTGCTCCCGGTATCGGGCTGGCTGCTACCCAGGTGGATGTGCATCTGCGGGTGATCGTGATCGATATCAGCGAAGACAAAAACCAGCCGCTGTGCCTGATCAATCCGCAGATCGTTTCCAGTGATGGCGTCGAGATAACGCAGGAAGGCTGCCTCTCTGTGCCCGAGGTCTACGAAAACGTTGAGCGTGCAGAACATATTAAAGTCCACGCGCTCGATCAAACCGGTGCGGCATACAATCTTGAAGCCGGTGGTTTGCTGGCGGTCTGCATCCAGCACGAAATGGATCATCTTGTCGGCAAGTTGTTTGTCGACTATCTATCACCACTCAAGCAACAGCGTCTGAAAAAGAAAGTCCTGAAAAGCCAGCGTCAGGCTGTGGCGCTGTAGTCGTTGTTAACATACTTGCAGCGTTTTTCAGTCAGCCGCCATCAGGCCTGCATAACGACGGTCTTTGTCTGTGGTTCGAGTAAGGATCCTTTATTATGAATACCAGGCCTCGAATTATTTATGCGGGCACGCCCGAGTTTGCAGTGCCACCGCTGCAAGCCCTGATTGCTGCTGGCTATGAAGTGGTCGCCGTGTATACCCAGCCCGATCGGCCTGCGGGTCGTGGCCGTGAAACAAAAGCTTCAGCGGTCAAAAACGCAGCCTTGCGCCACAGTATTCCGGTGTATCAACCGGTCAATTTTAAGGGCGATATCGAACTCCAGAAACTCGCCGCGCTGAAGCCGGATGTGATGGTGGTGACCGCGTACGGTCTGTTGCTGCCTGCGGCGGTGCTGGCGACACCGCGTCTGGGTTGCATCAATATCCATGCTTCATTATTACCGCGCTGGCGTGGCGCGGCGCCGATTCAGCGTGCGATTCTCGCTGGTGATACCGAAACCGGGATCACCATTATGCAAATGGATGCGGGCCTCGATACCGGCGCCGTGCTGGCACAACGAAGCTGCGCCATTGCAGACGATGATACCGGTTCGAGTCTGCACGATCGCCTCATGCAGCTGGGTGCTGAGCTGTTGCTCGAGACCCTGCCGGATTTTTTTGCCGCAGGCATCAGCGCCCGGCCGCAGGCTGAAAGCCAGGCCTGTTACGCGCGCAAGCTCAGCAAGCAGGAAGCAGAAATCGACTGGCAGTGTAGCGCCGCAGACATCGCGCGCGCGGTGCGAGCTTTCAATGCCTGGCCGGTGGCATTTACTACGTGGCGGAAAAACCAGCGCAAGGAGATCCTGCGCATCTGGCGGGCGCAAGTTAGCGCTGCAGGTGCCGCTGATTATCTTCCCGGCACGGTGATCGCCAGCGGCGCCAGCGGTATCGATGTTGCCACTGGCGCAGGCGTGCTGCGCCTGCTTGAGGTGCAGCCCACAGGCAAGCGGGTGATGAGCAGCGCGGATTTTTGTAATGCCCAGCAACTCGATGGCCAGTTGCTCGGCGCTGATTAAGCGGTGAAATTAAAAACTAAAACCACAGCGCGCAGCCTGGCGCTGCAACTGCTCGACAGGGTGCTGCACCACGGCCAGTCCCTGAGTGCGCTCAAAAGTCAGACCCAGGAGCTCGATGCGCGCGAGCGCGCGCTCTGTCTCGAACTGGTGCAGGGGGTGTTGCGCTGGCGCTGGCGGCTGGAATTTTATTGTCAGGCTTATCTGCAAAAACCATTGCGCAACAAAGATCGCGATCTGCATCTGTTGTTATTGCTGGCGCTGTACGAAGTCACCCAGATGCACACCCCGGACTACGCCAGTGTCAATGAAGCGGTGCAGCTCACGCGCGCGCTCGGCAAGTCCTGGGCCAGCGCCCTGGTCAACGGCGTGCTGCGCCAGTGTATACGTGACGGGCAGGCAGAGGCACTGCCCGAGCCGGACACTGACAGCGCGCGCTATGCTCACCCTGACTGGTTGCTGGCGCGCATCCGCGCCGACTGGCCGCAACACTGGCAGGCCATACTCGAGGCGAACAATACCCGCGCGCCGTTGTGGTTGCGGGTCAATGTCAGCCAGAACAGCACCGCACATTATCAGCAGCAGTTGAGTGAACATGGCCTGGCGAGCCTGGCCCACCCGCAGGCGGTAGAAGCGCTCGCGCTTGACCAGGCCTGCGATGTCACTGCCTTACCGGGTTTCGCCGTAGGCGCGGTCTCGGTGCAGGATGCCTCGGCGCAGATCGCCGCGCATTTGCTCGGTGCGCGCGCTGGCGAGCGTGTTCTCGATCTCTGCGCTGCGCCTGGCGGCAAGACCTGCCATCTGCTGGAATTGCAGCCAGGGCTCGATCTGGTCGCGGTCGATAGCGAGGCCGAGCGCATGCAGCGGGTGCAGCAAAACCTGCAACGCACCCGGACCACGGCAGAGTGTATCGTTGCCGATGCACGCGATGTTCAGAGCTGGTGGAATGGCGTGGCTTTTGATCGCATCCTGCTCGACGCACCGTGTTCCGCCAGCGGCGTCATCCGCCGCCATCCCGACATCAAGAGCCTGCGCCGTGATGACGATATTGCGGTCCTGGTCGAACTGCAGCAGCAGATCCTGCGCGCGGCCTGGGCGACGCTGAAACCGGGTGGTGAACTGCTGTATGTCACCTGCTCGCTGCTGCGCGCCGAGAACGAGCGCCAGATCGAAAGCTTTTTATCCAGCCAGCCTGGAGCAGAAGAGCTGGCCATCGATGCCTCGCTGGGCCTGGCCTGTGCGCATGGTCGCCAGTTGCTGCCTGGTGAGATGGGCGGAGACGGCTTTTATTTTGCCCGTCTGCGTAAACCCGGATGAGCCACAGACAACGGTGCAAAGACTTGTTTATCAGCGTAAACTTCGCGCCATTGCAAGTGGCAGACAGATTGTGAAACAGTAATGAATATTTTAATTCTGGGCGCGGGGCAGGTGGGTTATTCGGTGGCGTCTAACCTCGCCTCGGAAGCCAACGATATCACCCTGGTAGATACGTCCTCGGAGCAACTCGATGAGATTCGCGCCCGGCTCGATATCCAGACCGTGACCGGACACGCCTCGCACCCGGATGTGCTGATCGAGGCGGGTATCGCTGATGCCGATATGCTGATCGCGGTCACCAACAGTGACGAGACCAATATGGTCGCCTGTCAGGTGGCGCACACCCTGTTTCATACACCGACCAAAATCGCACGCGTGCGCTCGCAGGAATACCTCAATCTGAAGGCCCTGTTCGACAAAGATGCGATCCCTGTCGATGTCCTGATCAGCCCGGAGCAGATTGTTTCGAGTTATATCCAGCGGCTGATCGAATATCCCGGGGCGCTGCAGGTACTCGATTTCGCCGATGGCAAGGTGCAGCTGGTGGGTATGAAGGCCTATTACGGCGGCCCGCTGGTGGGCCACGAGTTACGTGCCCTGCGCGATCACATGCCGGGAATCGACAGCCGTGTCGCTGCAATTTATCGCCGAGGTGCGGCCATCGTACCCACGGGTGATCGCGTCATCGAAGCTGACGATGATGTGTTCTTTATCGCCGCGCGCAAGGATATCCGCCGGGTCATGGCGGAAATGCGCAAGCTGGACAAAGACTGTCGCCGCATCATGCTCGCCGGCGGTGGCAATATCGGTGCGCGCCTCGCCACCTCGCTGGAGCAGAAACACCAGGTCAAAATTATCGAGCGCAGCCCGGCACGCGCCAAAGTGTTGTCACACGAACTCAGTAAGAGCATTGTCCTGCTCGGCGATTCCGCGGACGAAAACTTATTGCTGGAAGAAAACGTCGATCAGATGGATGTGTTCTGTGCTCTCACCAATGATGATGAAGCCAATATTCTGTCTGCGATGCTGGCGAAACGCATGGGTGCGCGTAAAGTGATGTCGATCATCAATCGCCCCGCTTATGTGGATCTGATCGAAAGCCAGGGCATCATCGACGTGGCGATTTCACCGGAGCAGATCACGATTGGTGCGCTGCTCACGCATGTGCGTCGTGGTGATGTGGTGGCGGTGCATTCTTTGCGCCGCGGTGCCGCTGAAGCGATCGAAGCTGTCGCCCACGGTGATAGCAAAACATCAAAGGTAGTCGGCCGCGCGGTGGAAGACGTGCCTTTACCCGAGGGTGCAACTATTGGCGCGATTGTGCGTGGTGATGAAGTGATCATGGCGCATCATGATGTTGTGATACAGGCAGAAGATCATGTGATCCTGTTCCTGCTGGACAAGAAAAAACTACCTGTTGTAGAAAAGCTGTTCCAGGTCAGCGTGACCTTTATTTAGTTATGCACTTTATTGTTATTCAACGACTGGTCGGCATATTGCTGATGCTGTTCAGCACCACCCTGATCCCGCCTTTTTTGATCGATCTTGTCTATGCAGAAGATGCCGGTACGGCATTTTTTCTCAGTTATATCGTACTCCTGATACTCGGCATAATTATGTATCTACCGGCGCGGAAGGTGCGCGGTGATCTAAGACTGCGCGATGGTTTTATGGTGGTCGTGCTGTTCTGGACAGTGCTGGGTCTGGCGGGCGCGCTGCCGCTGGTTTTTTATCAATCGCTCGCTGTCAGCTATACCGATGCTGTGTTCGAGTCTATTTCGGGCCTGACGACCACCGGTGCCACCGTGCTCACCGGGCTCGACAGCATGCCGCACAGTATTTTGTTTTACCGGCAGGAACTGCAGTGGCTGGGTGGCATGGGGATTATCGTGCTCGCAGTGGCGGTGATGCCGATGCTGGGCATTGGGGGTATGCAGTTATACCGGGCGGAAACGCCGGGGCCGGTGAAAGACAGCAAGCTGACCCCGCGTATCGCCGAAACCGCGAAAGCACTATGGTATATCTATCTCGGCCTGACCGTAGCCTGCGCGCTGGCTTACTGGCTGGCGGGGATGACTCCATTTGATGCGGTAACGCACAGCTTTGCCACGGTAGCCACGGGTGGTTTTTCGACCCATGATGCCAGCATCGGTTATTTCAACAGTCCCTGGATCGAAACCGTGGCGATTGTGTTCATGTTTCTTGGCGGGGTTAATTTTGCGCTGCATTTTGCCGTGATGCGTACATTTAATTTAAAACATTATCTACGCGATAGTGAATTTCTGATGTATAGCCTGACGCTGCTGGTGGTGACGGTATTGGTGGTTGCCTGCATCGCCACTCAGTATGAGGCCTATGATTTTGTCGATGCCTTCAGATATGGTGTATTTAGTGTGGTATCGATGGGGACCACCACGGGATTCACGACCACTGATTTTTCAGTCTGGCCCGCTTTTGCGCCTGTGATGCTGCTTTTTGTCGGTTTTATGGGCGGCTGTGGCGGCTCTACCAGTGGCGGTATCAAAGTGGTACGTATTTTGTTGCTGATCAAGCAGGGACAGCGCGAGTTGATGCGGCTGATACACCCGAATGCACAGGTGGTGGTGAAGCTGGGCAAAAAACCCATGTCGGATTCTGTGATCGAATCTGTCTGGGGGTTCTTCGCTGCCTATGTCGCCTGTTTTGTCATCATGATGATGCTGATGATGTTCGATGGTACTGATCAGATCACGGCGTTTTCGGCAGTGGCTGCGACTCTGAATAATATCGGTCCGGGCCTGGGAGAGGTGAGTGCAAATTATTCCAGCCTGAATGATTTTGATAAATGGGTTTTGTGTTTCTCAATGTTGCTTGGCCGTCTCGAAGTTTTCACCTTGCTGGTGATGTTTATGCCGGCGTTCTGGCGTAAATAACTCACTCAATGTGCATTGGCGGTCTGTGTAAATGAGTCGAAGTAACCAGTTTCAGCCGAGTCGTCATCTGCCAAAGTTCAGCCTCGCATTGTTGCAGCCGCGTTACTGGCATATCTGGTTGTTCCTCGCGGTGTTCTATCTGTTCAGCTGGTTGCCTTTGGCTGTGATCGATCGGACTGCGGTGGTGCTGGCTGGATACGTGATGAAACATAATCGCAAACGAGTGCATATTGCACGACGAAATTTGCAACTCTGTTTTCCCGAGAAATTAGCACATGAAATCGATCAGATGGTGTGCGCACATTTTCGCGCCTATGTGCGCAGCCTGCTGCATTATGGGCTGATCCTGTGGGCACCGTCCTGGCGCTTTCGTCGGCATACAGAATTGCATGGTCTGGAGCGGGTCGAGCAGTTGCGCGCAGAGGACAAAAATATAATTGTGCTCACCTGTCACAGTGTCGGCCTCGAATTTTCAATCAACACCCTGGCGATGCACGTGCCCTGTGGCGGCCCATACAAGCCGATGCAAAATGCGTTGATCAACTGGCAGGTGGCAAGGGGACGAAAAAAAAATCATGCGCAGCTGTTTACCCGTCAGGAAGGCTTGCGGCCACTGGTGCGGATGGTGCGCGAAGGCCGGGTGCTGGTCTATCTTGCCGATGAGGATCTGGGCCCCGAGGTTTCGGTGTTTGTGGATTTTTTTGGTGTACCCAAGGCCACCATTCCGGTGCTGGGGCGACTGGCTAAAACCTGTAATGCTGTGGTGCTGACCTGCACCAGTTGTTACGACGAGAAAAGAAGAAAATACATTGTGAAAATTCTGCCCGCACTGGAAAACTTTCCGCAGGGTGATGACGTTCTTGATGCGCGTTGCATGAACGCGTCGATCGAACAGGCAGTGCTCGAATGTGTGCCGGAGTATTTCTGGATCATGAAGTGGTTTCGCACACGACCGCCCGGAGAGAACGATGTTTACGCTGAGCCCGGCAAGTAAGGCCAGAAAAAGAGAAACCCCGGAACAGGTCCGGGGTTTCGGTTACATCCTTGCTTGGTGATTGAGCCTCCGCGCTGTAGCAATCGCCGTCATTCCGTGTAAACTTCCTCTGGAGTCTCGAGAACTGGTTCCTGATCCCTGTATGCGTTTGCTACCTTACGTCCCTGAGTCCATGTCTGGCTCTTTCCCTGTGTCCAGACTGAATTATGGATGGCGGGCAGCGCTTTAGCTATCAGTCGGATCGGTGATATCCTGTAAGCAAGCGCCTACAAACATAAGTTTCCATGCCTCTTTGTACTGCCTGTTATTACCGCCCATGATTGCCCTGCTACAGCGCGTCCAGCGCGCTTCCGTGACTGTGGAGAATGATGTAATTGCACGCATAAACAATGGCTTGCTAGTTCTTCTCGGAGTTGAAAAAGAGGATGCCGAGGAACACACGGTACGCCTGGCAGAGCGCCTGCTGGGCTATCGCGTGTTTGCAGATGCTGACGACAGAATGAACCTGTCGCTGCGAGATATTCGCGGCGAGCTGCTGCTGGTGCCGCAGTTCACGCTGGCGGCCGATACCCGTTCGGGCAGCCGCCCCGGTTTTTCCACCGCGGCGGCACCGGCGGTGGCCGAGCACCTGTTCGTGCAGCTAGTTGGTATAATGCAACAGCACGCCAGCGCGGGTGCTATAAATAAGGTGCAAAGCGGCAGATTTGGCGCCAATATGGCGGTCGAGCTGGTCAACGATGGGCCGGTGACGTTCTGGCTGCAGACATAAAAACAATGGGAGTATTTGATGAGCAAGCGTAGCGCCAGTGTCGAGCGCAATACCCTGGAAACCCGGATCAAGGTTGAAGTCAATCTGGATGGCACGGGAGTGTGCAAACTCAATACCGGAGTTCCATTCCTCGAGCACATGCTGGACCAGGTCGCGCGCCACGGTATGATCGATATCGCGATCGAAGCCAGCGGTGACCTGCACATCGATGCGCATCACACAGTTGAAGACATCGGCATCACCCTGGGTCAGGCGGTGAACAAAGCGGCGGCCGACAAAAAAGGCATCGTGCGTTACGGTCATGCCTATGTCCCCCTGGACGAGGCGCTGTCACGCGTGGTGATCGATTTTTCCGGACGCCCGGGCCTGGAGTATCAGGTCAATTTTCCACGCAGTATGATCGGTGATTTTGATGTTGATCTGTTCCACGAGTTTTTTCAGGGCTTTGTCAATCATGCCAATGTCACCCTGCACATCGATAATTTAAAAGGTGTGAATGCACATCACATCGCTGAGACTGTGTTCAAGGCCTTCGGTCGTGCCGTGCGCATGGCACTCAGCATGGATGCGCGGATGAGTGGTATCACCCCCAGCACCAAGGGCAGCCTGTAGATAAAATAGATAAAATCATGAATTCAATAATCGCCGTGGTCGATTACGGCATGGGTAATTTGCGTTCGGTAGCGAAAGCGCTCGAACATGTGGTCGATAAAAATCAGCAGGTCGTGGTGACTTCGCGCGCCGAGGATATCGCCGCTGCCTCGCACGTGGTCTTTCCGGGTCAGGGCGCAGCGCGCGATTGTATGCACGAGTTGCGGCAGCACGCCCTGATCGAACCAGTCCTGGAAGCGGCGCGCAACAAACCCTTTCTTGGAATCTGTATGGGGCTGCAGGTGCTGATGGCGCACAGCGAGGAAAATTCAGGCGTCGATTGCATGGGTTTTTATCCCGGCGAGGTGAGAGCGCTTGCTCCAAAAATCAAAGCGATCGGTGATCACGGGCTGAAAATTCCGCATATGGGCTGGAACAATGTTACCCAGACACGCACGCACCCACTCTGGGACGGTATTGAGCAGAATAGCCGTTTTTATTTCGTGCACAGCTATTTTGTCGATCCCGAGGACCCGCAGCTGGCCAGTGGCACCACGCACTACGGTATTGAGTTTACCTCGGCGATTGCATGCGCTAATGTGTTCGCTGTACAGTTTCATCCGGAAAAAAGCGCAGCCGATGGTTTGCGCCTGTTACATAATTTTGTGCGCTGGAACGGACAGCACCCCTAACGCTAACTGATACATGTCTCAGGAGACTTACCCATGTTATTGATCCCCGCCATTGACCTCAAAGACGGTCAATGCGTACGCCTGCGTCAGGGAAAAATGGAAGACAATACCGTGTTTTCAGATGATCCGGTGGCTGTTGCCGGGCGCTGGGTGGAAGCGGGCGCGAAACGCCTGCACATAGTCGACCTCGACGGTGCGTTCGCGGGCAAACCGAAGAATGCCAGCGTGATTCACGCTATTGCCAGCGCCTATCCGGATATCGAAATTCAGCTCGGCGGTGGCATCCGCGATGAAGAAACCATCGTCGCCTATCTCGATGCCGGTGTCAGCTATGTGATCATTGGCACCCAGGCGGTGATCGAGCCGCACTTTATCAACGAGATCTGTGTCGAGTTTCCCAAGCGCATCATCGTCGGTCTCGATGCCCGCGATGGCAAGGTCGCGATCGACGGCTGGTCCAAGCTTTCCAAACACGATGTTATCGATATGGCGCAGCGTTTTGAAAAAGACGGCGTCGAGTCCATTATTTATACCGATATTTCGCGCGATGGTATGATGCAGGGTGTCAATATCGAAGCCACGGTCAGGCTCGCGCAGTCGATCCGTGTGCCGGTGATCGCCTCTGGCGGCATCACTACCATGGACGATGTCAAAGCCCTGGCAGCGGTCGAGGGCGAAGGCATCATCGGTGCCATCACTGGCCGCGCGATTTATGAAGGCAGGCTCGATTTTGCCGAGGCCCAGGCCTGGCTGAACGCACAATAACGACTACAGAAGATATCCTCGTGTCACTCGCCAAACGCATTATTCCCTGTCTCGATGTTGATAACGGCCGTGTCGTCAAAGGCGTTCGCTTCGTCGATATTCGCGATGCCGGCGATCCGGTCGAAGTCGCGCGCCGCTATGATCAGGAAGGCGCTGATGAACTCACCTTTCTCGATATCACCGCAAGCTCGGATGATCGCGACACCATCGTGCATGTGGTCGAGCATGTCGCGGAGCAGGTATTCATCCCGCTCACCGTCGGCGGTGGTATCCGCAGCATCGATGATGTGCGGCGCATGCTGAACGCCGGTGCTGACAAGGTGGCGATCAATACTGCAGCGGTGTTCAACCCCGATTTTGTCCGTGAAGTCAGCGACCGTATCGGTTCCCAGTGTATTGTCGTGGCGATCGACGCCAAGCAGGTGAGCGCTGAAGGCGAGCCTCTGCGCTGGGAGATTTTCACCCACGGTGGCCGCAAGCCCACCGGTCTGGATGCGATCGCCTGGGCGCGTAAGATGTGTGACTACGGCGCGGGTGAAATCTTGCTGACCAGCATGGACCGAGATGGCACCCGGATCGGATTTGATCTCGCCCTGACCCGCGCGATCGCCGATGCCGTGCCGGTGCCGGTGATCGCGTCCGGCGGGGTCGGCAATCTCGACCATCTCGCCGAAGGCGTGATCGAAGGCCGGGCCGATGCGGTGCTCGCCGCGAGTATTTTTCATTTTGGTGAATACACCGTCGGTCAGGCGAAAAAACGCATGCAGGAACGCGGTGTCGAGGTCCGGTTGTGAGCGCCGACTGGCTGGATGAGGTCGGTTTTGACGCCAACGGCCTGGTACCGGCGATCGCCCAGGACGCGAGCACCGGCAGGGTGCTGATGCTGGCCTGGATGAACCGCGAAGCCCTGCGGCTCACTGCCGAGAAGCACGAGGCGGTATACTGGTCGCGTTCGCGCAATAAGCTCTGGCACAAGGGTGAGGAATCGGGCCATGTGCAGAAAGTCGTGGAAATCCGCTTCGATTGTGACGCAGACGTGATTCTGCTAAAAGTTGAACAGCAGGGCGGCATCGCCTGTCACACCGGGCGCGAGAGCTGTTTTTACCGCGTACTGGAAAAAGATCACTGGGTCGAAGTGGATGCTGTGCGCAAAGACCCCAAAGAGATATATGGTGACTGAAACCGTGAACGAGCCGATACTCAAAGCCCTGGCCGAAGTGCTGGAGGCGCGCAAACAGGCGCCGCCGGATTCATCCTATGTTTCTGGTCTGTATGCCAAAGGCCTCGATGCGATTTTAAAAAAAATCGGCGAGGAAGCGACTGAAACCGTGATCGCAGCGAAAGACGGTGATCTGGATAAGATTATTTATGAAACCGCGGACCTGTGGTTTCACACCCTGGTCTTACTGGCGCACAAAGGTTTGAGTCCGGACGATGTATTAAATGAACTGGGCCGGCGTTTTGGCGTCTCCGGCCTCGACGAGAAAGCCGCGCGCAAGTAAGGCTGTGATATTAACGAAAAAGAGTGAATAGATATGGGTATTAGTATTTGGCAGTTATTGATTGTGCTGGCACTGGTGATTTTAATTTTTGGTACAAAAAAATTGAAAAATATCGGCGGCGACCTGGGTTCTGCAGTGAAAGGCTTCAAAAGTGCGATGAAAACGGGTGCTGAGGAAGGCAGCGCGAAAAAACAGATCGATGATGAAGGCAATGTGATAGAAGGCGAAGTGACATCAAAGAGCAAGAACAAGGACAAGGTATAGTTATTTTTCACTCGACATTGTCGCCCCATGTTTGAAATCGGTTTCTGGGAAATTTTTCTTATCGGCATCCTGGCGCTGCTGGTCATCGGGCCCGAGCGCCTGCCGAGTGCAGCGCGCACCATGGGTTACTGGGTAGGGCGTGCGCGACGCTACGTCGAGGGCGTGAAAAACGAAGTCGAACAGGAATTCGATGTTTCTGAATTCAAACGTCTGATGCACAATCAGGAAGTCCAGATCAATGAACTGCAGCGCAAGCTCAGCGGCAAGC
>Ga0214472_10002334_pt1 | contig 20585 bp, 20 predicted proteins | sample RVTome_6_FD_207662 | JGI IMG/M metagenome (GOLD analysis project Ga0214472, IMG submission 207662) | Soil microbial communities from uranium-contaminated site in the Upper Colorado River Basin, Wyoming, United States - RVT140D175 | ecosystem: Environmental > Terrestrial > Soil > Contaminated >...
GCAGCACAGGAGGATTTTTCGAGTACAAGTCAAGACATATCCTTTAGAGTAAAGGATCAATATCTGGTTGCTAAAACATCTGAAAATCTACTAAAACTCTTTGAAGAAGGAATAATTCCACAGGCTACTTCCTCTCTTGAATCAGCAATTGCGGGATATCAGGTCGGGAATATAGATTTCCTCACTCTTCTTGATAACCTCCTAACCCTTTTTAATTTCGAACTCACATACTATACGCACCTTACAAACTATCAAAAGGCATTAGCAAGAATTGAAGAGATTATCGATATGGATTTAATCAAATGAAAATAAGGAGTGTTAAAAAATGAGAAAGAATGGTTTAAATAAATTAAAAAAATTTGGTTTACTGGGAATCTTGATTCTTCTCATATCAGTTTTTGCCCTTACATATAAATCAATGAATCGGGAAATCAATCAGGGAAATGATATGGTGGAGAGTACTGCTCAAGAGGAAATGCCTATGACTAATAAAGTAGTCGAAGAAAAGATGGGGCACGAGGGTATGAATATGGAAGGGAATAAAGAAATGGAGACTCAGCAGAACCCCGAGGGCTATACAGAGATTAATATCACTCCACAAAGACAACAGCTTATAGGTGTAAAGACAGATGAAGTGATTACAAGAAATCTTATAAGGGATATCAGGACAGTTGGAATAATTGAAGCCGATGAGACAAAGATTGCGCGGATTAGTATCAAATTTACGGGATGGATTAATGATGTGTTTGTAGATTATGTTGGGAAATATGTAAGACGTGGGGAACCGATTTTTACGGTGTACAGCCCAGAGCTCGTTTCTACCCAACAAGAATACCTTCTTGCTCTAAGGGCACAGGACTCGTTTGGAAAAAGCTCATTCCCTGAAATCTCTTCAAGTGCAAAATCACTGCTTGAGGCTACACGTGAAAGGCTCCTCCTCTGGGATATACCTGACAGCGAAATCAGGAGAATTGAAAAAACAGGAAGACCCATTAAATACCTAACTCTCTATTCTCCTATAAGTGGATACGTAACTAAGCGAGAGGCCTTTCCTCAGAAGATGATTATGCCCAGTGACGTTGTATTTGAGATTGTGGATCTGTCTTCTCTATGGCTTCTTGCGGACATATATGAATACGAACTTCCACTGATTAAAGAGGGACAAGAAGCAACACTTTCTCTGTCATACTACCCAGCGGATGTTTTTCAAGGAAACGTCACCTACGTTTACCCAACTTTAGAGACAAAAACCAGAACTGTGAAAGTGAGGTTTGAGTTTAAAAATGAAGATATGAAACTAAAGCCAGGTATGTATGCCAATGTTGAACTAAAAGTTCCTTTAGGAGAAAGGCTATCCGTTTCAGGGGATTCGGTCATTGAAACTGGAGAAAGAAATATCGTATTTGTCGCTATGGGAGATGGCTATTATGAACCAAGAGAGGTTAAAGTCGGACAAAAAGCTGAAGGCTACTATGAGGTTTTAACCGGCCTAAAAGAAGGCGAGAGTGTGGTAAGAAGCGCAGCTTTCCTTGTAGATTCAGAAAGCCGTTTGAAAGCTGCTTTGGAATCATTCGGTGCGGGTATGCCCGGGCATGGAGGGATGGAGCCTGTTTCCGAAGCTCCAAAATTAGCACCTAAAGACGTTAACATTTCTTTTAAGTCAAATAACGTACCGCCTAAAGTCGGAGATAATACCTTCAAAATTACTTTGACAGATGTCAATGGAAATCCAATAAAAAATGCTAATGTTGATGTTCTATTTCATATGCCGGCTATGCCTTCAATGGGAATGCCTGCAATGAGCGTAACGGCAAAAGGAAAGCATTCTAAAAATGGACAATATTTTGTTGAGACCGAAATCCCAATGAGCGGTTCATGGCAAGTAAAGGTCGCCGCAACAATGCCTGGAAAACCGCCTGTATCTAACCTCTCTGAAATTAACGTTAGGTGAACCGTAAAGGAGACAAGACATGGTCGATAAGATAATTGAATTTTCTGCTCGAAATCGATTTATGGTACTTCTTATTATTTTCTTTCTGACAGTCTGGGGTATTTGGGCTCTTAAAAATACCCCTCTTGATGCCATACCAGATCTCTCCGATACCCAAGTTATCATTTTCACCGATTGGCCAGGAAGGAGCCCCGATTTAGTCGAAGATCAAATTACATACCCAATAACAACATTGCTCCTTGCAGCCCCAAAAGTGACAGTTGTAAGGGGTATATCCATGTTTGGATTCTCTTTTGTGTATGTCTTATTTGAGGACGGAACCGATATATACTGGGCAAGAAGCCGTGTGCTCGAATATCTCACTGGACTCCAGGGTAGATTGCCCGAGGGCGTTAATCCAATTATTGGGCCTGATGCTACTGGTGTTGGTTGGGTTTACGAATATGCTCTAGTTGATGAAACAGGTAAATACGACCTATCAGAATTACGATCTTTCCAGGAATGGTATTTAAGATACTGGCTACAAAGCGTGCCAGGCGTTGCAGAGGTCGCCAGTGTTGGAGGATTTGTAAAGCAGTATCAGATAAACGTGGATCCCAATAAGCTTTTAGGCTATAACATACCCTTAAAAACCGTGATTGACTCGGTGAGAATGAGCAACAATGATGTTGGAGGAAGAGTAGTAGAGTGGACAGGTAGGGAATATATTGTAAGGGGAAGGGGATATATAAAATCACTTGACGATATAAGAAATATAGTTGTGTCCGTGGATGGGGAGGGAACAGGTACTCCTGTGCTCCTTAGAGAACTAGCCGACGTACGACTCGGACCAGACATTAGAAGAGGCCTCACAGAACTCAATGGAGAGGGTGAAGTAGCCGGGGGCATTGTGGTCGCCCGATTCCGCGAGAATGCCCTGAATGTGATAAATGGTGTAAAAGAAAAGCTTGAAGAAGTTAAAGGCGCTTTTCCCGAGGGCATAAAACTGGTTACTACCTATGACCGTTCTGAACTTATCAAGAGTGCCATTAAAACCCTTAAGGAAAAACTTATAGAGGAAAGCATCATAGTCAGTATAGTCTGTTTGGTGTTTCTATATCACTTTCGATCCGCACTCGTAGTTATCCTAACCCTTCCATTTGCGATTTTATTTTCCTTTATCCCTATGTATTACCTCAAGCTCACATCCAACATAATGTCCCTTGGAGGAATTGCTATAGCAATAGGAGCCATGGTCGACGCTGCAATAGTGATTGTCGAGAACGTACATAAGAGACTTGAACACTGGGAAGAGGAGGGGAAAAAAAGGAATAGATTAGATGTAGTTATAGATGCCATGAAAGAAGTTGGAAAGCCTATATTTTTTGCATTACTCGTGATCACCGCTTCATTTATTCCTGTTTTCTCACTTGAATATCAAGAAGGAAGGCTTTTTAAACCACTTGCCTTTACAAAGACTTTTGGCATGGCATTTGCAGCAATTATATCTATAACCCTCACAACAGCTTTGGTTACAATACTCGTTCGCGGGAAGATTACACCGGAAAAGAAAAACCCCGTGAGCCGAATATTAATAAAGGCCTATGACCCAGTGGTGAACCTTGTATTAAGATTCAAGAAAACTACAGTGTTTATAGCAGTTATTATTCTTGTCGTTACAATTCCTATATTCTTCAAACTGGGCTCTGAGTTTATGCCCCCGCTTTATGAAGGGGTCTTAATGGATATGCCGGTTACGCCACCCGGAATCTCAATAACTGAAGCGGGAAAATTCATACAAGTTAGAGATAAGATAATTAAAAGCTTTCCAGAAGTTAGAACAGTATTCGGAAAAGTCGGCAGATCTGAGACGTCAACCGATCCAGCCCCCCTTTCAATGGTAGAAACAAATATAGTCTTAAATCCCGAGCATGAATGGCGAAAGATTCCCGAGAATCGCTGGTATTCAGGTTGGACGCCCGAACCGCTTAAAAAGGCATTTCGACTTATCTGGCCTGAGGAACGGACCATCTCCCCGGAGGAGCTGATTAATGAATTAAATCAGGCACTCCGATTTCCAGGCTATATAAACGCCTGGACCATGCCAATAAAAGCAAGGGTTGATATGCTTACAACAGGTATTAGAACTCCCATAGGAATTAAGATTTTTGGACCGAACCTTACAAAAATCGAGGAGATCGGAAAAGAAATTGAAGGAGCGCTTCAGGGAATCCCAGGGACTAGGAGCGTTTATGCTGAAAGAGTAACCGGTGGATACTACATAGATTTTTGGGTCAAGCGCGATGAAGCAGCACGTTATGGATTGAGGGTTGAGGATGTAGAAGATGTTATAGAAGCAGCAATAGGGGGGAATAACATTACCCTGACTATCGAAGGTCCTGAGAGATATCCTGTAAATGTTAGATATTCAACGGAACTACGCGACGAGAGTAGAAAGCTTGAGAGAGTCCTCGTTCCAACTCCTTCCGGGGCACAGATTCCCATAGATCAACTAGCTGATATCAGTATCGTAATGGGCCCTCCAGAGATAAGAACTGAGGAGGCGACTAAGGTTGGTTATGTATATGTTGATATAACTGGAAGGGATATCGGAAGCTATGTTGAAGAGGCCAAAAAGGCTATTGGTGAACACGTTAAGCTGCCTACGGGATATTTTCTCACATGGAGTGGACAGTATGAATATATGCAGAGGGTAAAAGAGCGTCTTAAGCTAGTTGTCCCACTTACCCTTCTAATAATCTTCGTGATTCTGTACCTGAATTTTAACAATGTTGTGGAAACCTTGATAATCCTTCTTTCGGTTCCCTTCGCCGCAGTCGGTGGAATATGGCTCATGCATCTTCTGGGTTATAACATGAGTGTTGCCACATGGGTGGGATTTATTGCACTTGCAGGACTTGCAGCCCAAACGGGTGTTGTAATGATAATCTACCTTGATGAGTATTATGAGAAGATGATTAAAGAGGGGAAAAAAGATTCAAAGAGCTTGGCAAAGGCTATACACGACGGAGCAGTACAAAGGGTTAGACCTAAAATGATGACCGTTATGGCAATGATCATGGGGCTTCTTCCACTTATGTGGAGTCACGGTGCAGGTGCCGACGTAATGAAACGGATTGCAGCGCCCATGGTTGGCGGACTAGTAACATCGACTATTCTTACTCTTATCATAATCCCTGCAATTTATGAAATCTGGAAAAGCAGATCTTTAGAAAAGTAAAGTAGGTAAAGTGAGGCGTGTTGATAAGGATGGTCAATAACGAAACATATTTGAAAAACAGTCAAGAATTGGACTACCTCAAAAAACTTGTCAATCAACATAAAGTCTGCTGGGAGGTGTGGCCGGAATACCTTATAGATAAGAATGGGAATAAAGTACAGATCGGTTTTGAACTAGACCTGACGGGAATCCATTATCATCCTGTACACCACCCTACCCCTGGTTGTGATGAATGTGTGAAGGTATATAACGATCTAAAAAAAATTGCTAAGTTAATAACACCAAAAGAAGGACGCGAAAGTAAATATGATATAGGAATTTTCGATAGATCCATTCATTCAGCTCCAATCCGTAAATTAAGAGACGAGGTAACACTCACTTTAAAAATCGTACACCGGGCGGGTTTCGATCGCCCAGTAGACGCTTGCGAAGTTGAGTGCCTAAAAGAAATGGAAGAGAAACTAAAAGAGCTTGGAGTAAAGAAGGGACAGTGGCGTGATTCGGCTAAAGACAGTGAAAATTAGCAAAATCGTATACCAAAGATTTAAGGTTTTTATAAAAATGGATAATTCACTAAAACATCAAGCCACATCACATAAGGAGGCAAAATAAATGCAATATGTCAAAAATATAAAAACGAAGGAGGTGATACAGATGAATAAGCTTTTCCTGGTAATCATAGCTTTGATTGCGTCAGTTTTGTTTCTTCCGTTGACAACAAACATATCAGTTAATGCTTCAGAGGAAGAAGACATAAATGTGCTTATTGAAACTGCGAACACACCTGAGGAACATATGAAGATAGCTGAATATTATGAGAAACAGGCGGCTAAAATGGAGCAAATGGCTCAGAGTCATAAATCAATGGGTGCAGCTTATAAGAACAGAAGCAAACCTTGGCCTTCAATGGTTAAAAACTGTGAGAGGCTCACACAGGAGTATACTGAAGCCGCTAATGAATATAAATCACTGGCACAGGAACACGAAAAGATGGCGCAGGAGATGCAACAGAAATAGACAGTTTATCAGGTAGGGGATTTGGCCTAGTCGTGTCAGAAACGCTCTGGAAAGGAACACCGGTTGTAGCAGGTAGAGCCGGAGGTATACCTATTCAGATGGAAGAAGGTGTTGGGGGGGGTTCTTAGTTAACTCGATAGAAGAGTGCGCCGAGAACACATTGTGGCTCCTTAGAAATCCGGAAGAGGGCAAGAAGTTGGGCATCCGTGGTAAAGAAATTGTAAGAAAACGATTTCTGCTGACTCACTTAATTGGTGATGAAATGAAACTATACGCCTCACTGTTAGACACTACAGCTAGGACCAAGAAAAAAGAATCCACGCTGGACGCATATGATGAAACAAAAGACCCGGTTTGCGGGATGCAATTGAATCAAAAGAGGGCAGGTTCTATTATACATGAGGGTGAGGAGCATTATTTTTGCTCAGCCTCATGCAAAGAACTATTTGTGTCTGACCCATCACGCTTTCTTAGGACTGGGGAACCGGAGGCTTAGCTATTATTTAGAAGAGAAGATAAAAATCATGCCAGAGTTAAGACAAGATTCCAATACAAAGGAATGGGTGATTATTGCAACAGAGAGAGCGAGACGACCCCATGACTTTAAGATTACAAAAATTAAGGAAGTCCTCCCCCCCTTTGTAGATTCCTGTCCCTTCTGCCCAGGCAATGAATCGGAAACACCTCCTGAAGTCCTAGCCTATCGTGATTCAGGAAAAGCTAATAGTCCCGGTTGGCGAGTGAGAGCAACTCCGAATAAATATCCAGCTCTAGTTCATGATGGTTCCATAGTGAGGAGAGAGGAAGAGAAATTGTTTAGAAAGATGGATGGAGTCGGTGTTCATGAGATAATAATCGAGACTCCATATCATAATGGACTAATCCCGCTTATGAAGGATAAAGAAGTTGAGGAAATACTCCTAGCCTATCGGGAAAGATACAATGTTGTAAAAAAGCATCCTACCGTCAAACTGATCATAATTTTCAAAAATTATGGCAAATCAGCAGGAATATCACTGGATCACCCCCATTCACAGTTAGTAGCAACTCCTATTGTTCCAGCGCATATAAGAAGAAAATTCGAAGTTGCGACGTCCTACTTTGATGATACGGGAAGATGTATTAATTGTGATATTGTACTAGGGGAGCTTAAAAATAAAGAAAGAATAGTTTTAGAGGCAGATAAATTCGTCGTATTTCATCCCTTTGCTTCCCGCTCCCCCTTTGAGACATGGATTGCTCCAAAAAGGCATCTTTCTTCCTTTGGTAACATCCCTCCCGAAGACATTCCTGACCTTGCAAGAGTATTAAAAATCACCCTCTTAAAGATTTATAAGTCACTCAATAATCCTGACTTTAACTTGGTGATCCATACAGCACCTGTCGATGACGAAAATAAGAGCTATTATCTCTGGCATATCCAGATCATACCAAGACTTACTACGGTGGCCGGGTTTGAAATTGGCTCCGGTATTTTTATAAACACTTCCCTTCCGGAAGAAACAGCAGAATTTATAAGGAATGTAAAGATTTAGTCTATTCTTACAGGATGTCTTCCGAATCGCGACTGACCCTAAAAACGGATAAACTACCGTTGAATCAACAAAAACTTCGAATTGCTTGCTTGATGACTCAATAACAATTTATATGATAATAAATGATCATGTTATGGTAATATGAGTCAAGATAATAGATAATGACGTTGCAATAAGGAGGTAAGAGATGAAAGTGATATGGACAATCTTAATTTTTATTATAATTGTTATCGTGGGCTTTTTTATCTTCATCTACATGGGAAAATATGATGTCGCAGCTACTAAGCCCCATACGAAACTTACAGAATTTATATTGGACACCACTACCGAACAATCAATCAGATCCCATGCAAATGGTGTTACCGTTCCCTCCCTTGACGATCAATCAATGGTCAAGACGGGATTCAATCACTATAAAGAAATGTGTGTAGGATGCCATGGCGCTCCAGGTGTTAAACCCTCCGAGATAGGTAAAGGACTATATCCCGAACCACCGGAGCTTGCAGATGAGATCGAGGAATTCAGCTCAGAGGAGCTTTATTGGATTACGAAGAATGGAATTAAAATGACAGGAATGCCCGCCTTTGGACCGACTCACAGTGAAGAGGAACTATGGTCAATAGTAGCCTTTCTGAAGCAGCTTCCCGACTTGACCGCTGAAAAGTATAAAGCGATGGTAGAGGAGGAAAAAGCGCAGAATCAGGAGCATGAGCACGGAAATGATCACGAGCATCATCATGAACCTGGCCACGAACATTAGAAATTTGTTTATGAATTGGTAATAGCATAAACGCAATCGATGTCTAAGCTACCGGAGCTGGATATGCTTAATTTTTAATCAAGATTGAACAATTTTTGTGCAAATGTTAAAAAGAACTGGCAAATAAGTTTTTGAAACAGGCTAAGATTAAAAATGGCATGAACTTTGCAAGCTATAGAATTCAGGGATTAATTTTAACTAAAATTTAAATCTTTATAGTAACAAGACAAAGTAGTTACAAGAAGGGGGTAATATGATGAAAAATTTGTTAACTCTAGCTTCGTTTTTGTTATCTCTAGTGATGTTCTCGTATTTGATCGAAGTGCCGAGTTATGCTTCCGAGGAAGAGGAAATCTTGATTTTGATTGAAAAGGCGCAGACTCCCGAAGACCACATGAAGATTGCCGAATACTACGAAAAAGAAGCCGCAAAAATGGAGGAACTGGCAGAGGAGCATAAATCTATGGGAGAATCTTATAAAAACCGAAGCAAGCCGTGGTTATCGATGGTTAGCAACTGCGAGAAGCTTTCGCAGGAATATAGTGATGCAGCTAATGAGTATAAATCTATGGCACAGGAACACGAGAAGATGGCGCAAGAAATGCAGCAACAAAAATGATGTAACTTCCTAAGGTAATTTATTTTACTATCTTGGGGAAATTATTAAGACGGCAAATTCCCATAATCCTAACTAGAGTTTTTTTATTTTCCTCGCCGGCGAAGCAGGGCACTGCACACTTTTAGGATTACCTTCTCCACTTAAAACTGTCCCAGGATTACTAGGACATAACAGAAGAGAGTAGAGGTTTATACGCCGAGTCCTTAAAAGCTACGACTAGGTTCTTGATTTTGTTTATATTTTGACGTAAATATTAATAAATATCATGGCGCTAACTGGGAAAGCGAACGATAAAGCCTTTACTGGAAAAAAATCACGAAACGGAACCCACAAGACAAAAAATCTTCAACTGCAAAAGCTTGACCATAATCATAAGGGCGCCCCTGCCCTCGCCCAGGCTCACGTTGGCATTGCTATTGGTGCTGGGACAGACGTTGCTGTAGAAACTGCAGACATCGTTCTTGTAAGAAGTAACCCTCTGGATGTAGTTGCAATACTAGACCTTGCACGCGCTACCTATAAGAAGATGGTCCAGAATCTTGCCTGGGCTACAGGCGACAATGTAGTTGCTATCCCGCTCGCAGCAGGAGTTCTGTATCCTTTGAGAATACTTCTCAGTCCGACACTTGGCGCGGTGCTAATGTCACTGAGTACAGTAATGGTCGCCATAAATGCGAAGTTTCTTAGAATTGAGAGATGAACTAGCATAAATGAGTATATTGCTATCTTCTAACGGATTTACAGAAAATGTAAATGAAGGGAGATCCCATGAAATTGAATATATTGACATCGTCACACATTAGGTTTAAATGTAAATAAGTGGAATAAGAGCACTTTGAAAGAGTAATTGTACTCAGGAGGTAATAAATGTGAGAAGATTTATAATTTTAATCGCTATTATGGTATCTTCGGTAAACATCTCATTTGCCCAGGGCACGATGCAGAAAAAAGAGGGACAGAAGAGTATGCCTGGTCAAGGTATGATGGGTATGCATGGAATGATGGGAGGAAAGCATACCACGATGTATGGCATGATGATTCACCATCTCCTGATGAAAGCGAATAATCTTGAACTTACGGACCAACAGAAAAAGGAGTTATCCAAGATAAATGAAATGTTTCTGTATCCAATTGTTCAAAAGGAAGCTGATTTTAAAATCTCACACATTAAAGTTATGGATTTGTTACATGATCCCAATTTTGACCCCTCAAAGGTAAAAGAAGAAATCAAAAACTCTAACGATATCAATCTTGCTATGGCAGATCTCTACGTAAACGGGCTTGTATCAATCAGAAAAACAATCGGTTTGGAAAATTTCAAGACGATTATGGGACCGATGCCGATGATGGGCGGTCAAATGATGAAAATGGAGAGTAAGGAACAAGTTCCTGTTGAAAAACATGAAGAGGATCAGAGTGAGTAATAATCTTATTAGCCGAGTAATTATAAGGGAACTTAAATTTTATGTTAAATGAGCAGTATTACTTTGTTCACCTAGAATTCTACTCAGGCCGGCACCTGGCGCGGGATTCATGTCCTTAAGCAGTGTGATCGTGGCAATAAACGCAGGGTTCTTAAAACTAACGAAATAAATTAGTGACACCGTCAATAACAAATTTCAAGCTCATGAGCGCGATTGCAACTAGAACCAATCTTCTAAAAAAACTTTGAGGTATTTTTGTTAATACTTTCCTCCCTGTATAGGAACCAGCAAAAGCAATTACGAATAGCAAAGGTACATAGAGATAATATTTCTTTTCTAGAAATCCACTTCCTAAATATATGGGAATCCTAGTCAAATCGACTCCTATAGCAATAGCGGCCGCAGAAGCTATATACCTTGTTTTCTCCAAGTCAAAAGCAATTAGAAAGGCGCCCCTCAATGCCCCGCCAGTGCCAATTAAACCCGCTAAGAAACCTGATAGACCCCCTCCAATTATGGCGCTCCTTTTTGTCGCAGAAAACCTAAACTCAGGTCTGAAAGTCGTGGTTATGGAAAATATTAAGAGAAAGATCCCTAGAATCAACTTGAAAATATCTTGAGAAATATATTTCACAAATACAGCCCCAACTCCTGTCAAAATAATACTTGGCACTCCGAAGAGTAATATCAGTTTTTTATCGAGACCATGACGAAAAAAAGTTAATCTTCCTAAATTTCCGAATACATGGAAGAAGGCGACAAGTATTAGAGCAGCCTTGAAGTTTATAAAAAATAAGGCAATAGGCATGAAAATTGTTGAAGAACCAAAACCTATAGCCGTTCCTATTACCTCAGCAATAAATGCCGTCGCAAAAAATAATAATTCACTCAGAGATTATCCCCTCAATAATTTTATAGAAATATCTTATTTAAATATTAAAACAAACTGTCATAAAATCTTTAGTAATTTTTTTTAACCTTATTTTGATTTTACCCTGAATTTATTAACATACTTGTTGAATACCCCGTAGTTTTACTACCGTGATGAAAACAGGTCGCCCCGCGTGCAAAATCGAATTTAAAATTTTAGTATTAGCAATGCTAAAAAACTAGAGAGGAGATATTATGGTAATTGCAAAGTCATTGTTTTATTTTGTATTGGCTGGATTGTGTGAAATAGGAGGTGGGTATCTTGTATGGCTCTGGTTAAGAGAAGGTAAAAGTATCTGGTTTGCTCTTTTTGGAGCGGTTGTGCTAGTACTTTACGGGGTTATTCCCACTCTTCAACCAGCACATTTTGGAAGGGTTTATGCAGCCTATGGAGGTATATTCATAGTACTGGCTATTCTTTGGGGATGGAAGATCGATAATATAACTCCAGACAGATTCGACCTTATGGGTGGCACTATTTCATTGATCGGCGTTTTTGTAATAATGTATTGGCCCAGAAGTTGAATTCTGAATTATATTTATTCTTAAAACATTCAGTTAAAAGGGTACAAAATCACAAGCAATTACAAAGATGACCAATATGTAATTTTTAAAATGGGATTGTTCAGAAAACGCAATTGAATTATTAGAAAATGGAATTACAGGCAGTAATCAGATGCCCTGAATGTGGATTTGAAAAGGAGGCGACCATGCCGGTCGATGCCTGCCAATTCTTCTATGAATGCACGAACTGTAAAACAGTACTTAAACCAAGACCAGGAGATTGTTGCGTCTTTTGTTCCTACGGAAGTTTAAAATGCCCGCCAAAACAAGAGGGGCGGTGAATAATTTGGATTGCACAAATTTTGTTTCCATGAGGAACCTCTTATAATTTTTAAAAAGATATAAATGGTAAAAGAATAATTACTATAATGATGAATAATACAGTGAAAGAACATTGGAGCAGAATTTACACTTCAAAAGACATAAACAAGTTAGGGTGGTATGAAGAAATTTCTTTACCTTCCATTAAATTAATTTCCAAATGCCATATTAATAGGGATGAGCCTATATTAGATGTAGGTGTAGGTGCATCAACTTTAATTGATTCTCTTATTGTGCAAGGATTTAAAAATATTAACGCAGTTGACATTAGTGAAGTAGCATTGAACAAGCTAAAAGAAAGATTAGGCGAGGATAATAGCCGCTTAGTAAAATGGATTGTAGATGATATTACAAAGCCAATCCATATTCAGAATTTAAGGGATATAGCACTTTGGCATGACAGGGCTTTATTTCATTTTCTCCTAGAAGAAAACCATCGACACATGTACTTAAAAACGCTAAAGAAGGTGGTTAAAAAAGGTGGCTATGTAATCATTGCAAGTTTTTCGTTGAAGGGGGCGAAAAAGTGCAGTGGTCTGGATGTGATGAATTACGATCAAAATATGCTGGCGAAATTCTTGGGAGAGAATTTTGATCTGCTTGAGTATTTTGATTATATGTATTACATGCCATCAGGTGAACCCAGGTCATACATCTATACATTATTCCAAAAGATGAATTAAAGGAGTGAAAAAATTAGTAGCATTAGTAAGAATAGCACAATTAACAAAATTAAATCCGAACTGCAAGAAGGAATAGATCTTGAGAAGTGCAGAAAATGCGGATGTATGAAGCAGACTTTGGAGAACCTCCACTCCTCTTTTTCCCTGAATCAGACTCAGGGTTCATCGGAACTGATTAAAAACATAGAGCATTGGCTTTACTTAATGGACCCAATTAAGTATGAGTGCCTCGGTTGTGAGTATTGTTACCCTGCAGAAGCTATGAATATATTTGCTCATGAATTCCCTGAAATAGCAGAGGCGAGATCTTTACGTTGTGGATTTGAGATTAGACAACAAACCTGGCCTCCTGTTCCAGGAGATTATTTTTCCTTATGTGATGATCAGAGTTGTCCAATTGCAGTTTCTACTCTTGCCAGCGTAGAACTTTCTGAAAGGCTTGCCAGTATTAAGCCAAAGGGGCTTTGCATTGTCGGAAAAACTGAGACAGAAAACATAGGCATTGACAAAGTCATCAAAAACACGATTACCAATCCAACAATACGTTATCTTCTGCTAACTGGAAAAGACTCGAAGGATCATCTGCCAGGAAAAACTTTCCTTGCCCTTGGAGAAAATGGGATCGATGGGAAAGGGAGAGTGATAGGGTCTCCTGGGAAGCGTCCATTTTTAAGAAATGTGACTAAGAGAGAAGTTGAAGCCTTTCGGAATCAGGTTGAGGTCGTGGATATGATTAGCTGTGAAGATGAGGCGATAATAATAGAAAAAATCAATGAGCTTTCACAAATGATACTTCCCTCTTCTATTTGTGAGGAGAATTTTGATAAAACAGAACGTGTTCAGATTTTGTCGGTCCCGGTTATAAAAGCAAAATCGCACACAAAAGTCGCGCTAGACAAAGCTGGTTACTTTGTGATTATCCCCCGACAGGATAAAGGTATCATCACAGTAGAGCATTACTCCTACGATAATAAACTTCAACATTTAATAGAGGGTCAAGATGCTAAAAGCATCTACTCGACGATTATAGAATACGGTTGGGTTACACAGTTGACCCATGCCGCTTATCTTGGTAAGGAATTAGCAAAGGCAGAGCTTTCAATGAAACTTGGATTTAAATATATGCAGGATGGTGCGTAAAGAGGTCACAAAGGGATGCATTATTTACAGACCTAATGTTAATAACTCACTAACAACGAATCTCAATCTCCGGAAGACCATTTTTTCGTTTCATGTACTTACTCCCTCCAGTCCATCATAATTTCCCAGCAGATTAAATTTTCCCCCTTGACATTCCACTCTACTGTAAGGTGTACAATTAATATTAAAACTTCAAAATCAGCGAGGTGATAAAAATGGAGCCAAAAGAAACAGTTTACCTTTGTCCAGCATGTGACATGTGCCCCGAGGTAAAATTATTTGAGAGTCATGTGACAATTGGAGAAGAAGGAAACATGGTAGAGCTAAGCGTAGCTGAATGGAATACGCTTGTTGAGAAGATCCTCAGCGGGGCACTTGGAAAGCTTTAACCCATTTTAGGGGAAGGTGGTCATCTTCCACCTTCCCCAATTTAGTTTATGTGGAGGATAAAATATGGAAGAAAAACCGCTTTTTATTGGGAAACTAGCCAAACAAACTCGTGTCAATCCTAAGACAATCCGTTACTACGAGGGAATTAACCTCTTGTCTAAGCCCAAACGAGAGCAGAATAACTATAGGGTTTATTCTCAAGATACAATAAAGCGGATTAATTTCATAAAGAAAGCCCAGGGTCTAGGATTCACTCTGAGAGAAATTAGAGAGGTTCTTGCTTTAAGTGATAGAGGGCTTAAGCCATGCGCTCATGTTCGAGACCTTTTAAGTAAAAGGCTCATGGATCTCGAGCAGAAGCTAGCTGAACTAACCACGCTCAGACGAGAGCTTAAAAAGCTTGAAGATGAATGGGCAAGTATGAAAACAGTAGAAGACGATAAAGGTGAAGGAATTTGCCCCCAAATTGAGAGGGTTACCGTTCGAGTATCTAAGAATTCTTCTATGACATCATTACTCAGTAAATAACCTGGTGGCAAAGGCATGGGGCCCTTTTTTAAAGCCAAAAACTTACCGCTTATTGTCATGATACTGTATGTAGCAAATTAACAGTCGGATAAGGGAGCGTAGTACTTAAAGACCAAATTCTGGTTTAAGGCATAAAACTCCTATGGAAATATGAAAATTCAAAGATAATATGAGTGCGAGAATTGCAAACGAATATTGAACCAAATCAAGAGGATTGATGTGTTTTCAATTCTTGTCGAATTGTGAAGTGCCCACCAAAACAAGAACAAATTCATAAATGCTAGGAATTTTAGTGTTGAGAAACCACAAACGAAACTTAGCTTTTTTGCAAAACTCGAAGTTTCTTTTTTCTTTCAATGCTATCCAAATAGTCTATCCACTCTTCTATTTTCGCTTTGATTTGATTTTTGATTTCCCTGATCTGCTCAACCTTTTCTTCATCGGTTCCAACAAATTTTGACGGGTCCGGAAAACTCCAGTGGAATCGCTCCTCACGCAAGGGAAATACCGGACATGCCTCTGCCGACGTTGCATCACACACTGTTATAACATACGTGTAATGCCTTCCTGCTTTTAATAAGTCAAAAGCCGATTTCGTACGCTTGCCGGCTATATTTATTCCCTCTTCTTTTAAGACTTCTATAACATAAGGATTTAATGCGCCAGGCTCTAAGCCTGCGCTTTCAGCCTCAAATTTGTTTCCTGCTATTTTTCTAAGCAATTCTTCCGCCATCTGACTACGCGCGCTATTGTGAACGCATACGAATAGTACTTTTTTCTTGACCATTTCTTATTCTCCCTGACAAATTCTTTTTACCCCCAAATCCTTAACCCCACAGCACCCTGCCTCTGGATGAACTCATTCTTTGCTTAAATTAGATACTAGTTAGGTTTCTTAGCGCGTACAAATGCACTCATGATTCTTCCATCTACGAGTGTTGCAACATTATCTAAATCTATTCCCGAATTTGTGAGGAATTCCCTGGTATCATCAACGTTGTAAACACGTGTGGGCTCAATACTTATATCAGTGAAACCCGCTTTCTCCAACTTGACGCGGTAGTCGTTTTCTTCTAAGGCACCTGCCATGCAACCTATCCAGAGTTCTACGTTTCTTCGAACCTCAGCAGGTATCATTCCTCTAAACACAATATCGGAAACCGCGAAGCGACCTCCTGGTTTTAGTACTCGGAAGGCTTCTTTTAGGGCACGATCTTTGTCTACAGAAAGGTTGATAACACAGTTTGAGATAATGACATCAACAACACTATCCGGAAGTGGAATATCTTCAATTTCCCCTTTCAGGAACTCCACGTTGTCAATCCCGGCTTTTCTTTGATTATCACGCGCCAATGTCAGCATCTCATCACTCATATCAATTCCATACACTTTGCCACCTTGCCCTACTCTCTTCGCTGATAGTAAGACATCTATTCCACCACCTGATCCCAGATCGAGTACAACCTCACCTTGATTAAGCTGAGCAAGCGCAGTCGGATTACCACAACCAAGGGATGTTAATAAAACTTCACTTGGAATCCCAGCCGATTGATCAGATTCATATAAATTAGACGTAATGGGATCACACTTTCTATCACCTCCAGAACCTCCGCAACACGAGGAACTACCTTCACTGACAATCTGTTGTGCTAACTTACTATACTTTTTTCTTACAGTCTCCTTGAGGCTATCATTAACTCCGGAGCCTCCCGCAGGTACTTCGTATTTATTTACAGAACTCATGAAACACCTCCTATTTGCATTTCGATACTATTGTCTCACGTTTAATCGCATGACTACGAGAACAGCACTCGGCGAAAAGAAAGGAGAGTAAATCTCCCAGCGTCTTGGAATTAGCCGAATACCATAGAAACTGTCTGTCACGCCTGATTTTAACCAGATCTACATATCTTAATTTCTCTAAGTGATGAGATAGAGTCGATGCTGGAATTCCAAGTGCCGACTGAATATCACCAACCACCAGGCCCTCAGGATGAGCAGAAAGCAAAAGCCTCATAATCCTGAGACGTGCCTCGGTCCCCATGGCCGATAGCATATTTGCATAATTTGTTATTCTTTCATCTTTGATGCTTAATTCCATATTACTAAAATAATAGAAATATAACCAAAGTCAAGCCTGAAGTTAAAAATTGTTTGATATCAATGCCGAAATTTATCGCAGCTACCTCACGGAGAAATATCGGGTAAAATACTTTTCACTGCCCAATTCCTGTAGCCTACCGCGGGATTGACAATTAGTCATTGCTGTACAACTCATACATTTCGTGGACAAAATTTTTGCGGTTTCTCGAATAGATTTATTTTCGTTAATCCTTTTCTGAAAGAAAAGGACTCACACGGCATTCCAAAAATTGCGTTGAGAAAATCAGGAACGAAGACGTTAAAATCTCCCTAAATCCCTCTTTATTAAAAAAGACGTGCGAACGGGGACAGCCTCGTCCTGAGCAAGGTCGAAGGATTGCTTCTTTGTATCAAGACAAAGAAGTTAGAAAAAAAGTGCGATAAATGAAAAAATTGCTTTAAAGATTCTGTGCGTGAAATATCTGGCTTTTACAATTGCGAAAGACCGAAAGGATTGAAGCAACCCCTCTTTTGGATCGCCACAATTCTACCCCCTCCGAAAAGACAAATTAGAAGCAAAATAGAAATCCATTTTTTCTTTATCGCACCGAATAAATCGAATAAAAAATAGACTATTACCAGTTGTCGGATGATTTTGAGCTAGACGTAAGCTGGAGAACTAGCAACTGCAAAGTTTATCCTCTTTTAGAGTGTTATAACCCTCCCTTATTAGAAATATAACTATAATAAAACCAACTATCGGGTCTGCCCACCAGAGGCCATACAGGTAGTTAAGCCCCAATCCAACCAGCAATGCTATTGATAGAAAAACGCAGGCAAGCGTTTGTTTTGAATCCCCTAACAAACTCCTGCTCTCAATCATTTTAGCGGTTTTGTATTTCATATAGAATAGAATGGGCATTACTATAATAGATATAAATGCGATGATAATTCCCAAAACACTTGGATCAGGGATTTCTTGAAAATATAACTTCTTTGCAGATTCATATAATACATACGCACCGAGAATAAAGAATGCGAAGGCAACAAATTTTATAGCCTTAGCCTCTATCTTAATTTCTTCCTCTTCCGACACCTTCCCATGTTTACTGAACCTCCAGATCATTACCCCGCCCGAGAGAGATTCAACAAAGCTATCCAGACCAAATCCAACAAGGGCAATGCTCCCGGCGAGCAGACCAGCAAAAATTGACACTATTCCTTCCAGGAAATTGTATCCCACTGTGAAGTACGAAAGGAAAAGAGCCCTTCTGTAAAATCCAGAATGTTTGGTATCAATCCCTTCTGTAAATCCAGTTGCGCTTTTTAATGTATTATTGCAACAACTACAGGCTTCACCACAATTGCATCCACAGATTAATGCTATTTGAACTCTCATTTTTCCTTATTTTTTTCAATTTTCTTTCATGCAATAGAAACTATTTTTACTCTATTATACCATCTTATTTAATTCGATTACTGCAAAAAATCTTGGAAATACAAAAAAATGTAAAAAATAAATAGTGAACGGACACCTATAATAAAAAGTTATCGTGTCGTACCTTCACAGGCTGTTGCAAAAAGATCGAGGTTTAGGCTGGTATTATTGTATTTATTGATTCAAAGGAGAAAGAATGAGATCGCCACGCTATCGCTCGCGATGACTTACTTTTCTTAGTGTTGATACCCTGATAATACGATTCATGGTTCATGATTTAAGATGCACGACAAGTTACTCATCTTGCACGCATAAGTAAAGGTAACAATCCAACGGACCGGGACCGAACACCTTTATTCAAAAACAGAGATTGTTTCGTCATTCCATTCCAAAATGACAAACTAGAAATGCTGAATCGAATCCAGCATGACTGTGACAGTCATTTTCTTAATGCAATTTTTGGAAGGCCAAATACGTTCTCCTTGTAATGAAAGAAGATGCGGATACCGGATTACAAGATAAAATGGGGAGAGACCCGAATATGAATGAAAATGCAAATCTTTCAATAAAATCATGTAAAATCTAAAAAACATCGAGAGGAAGAAATTATTGTGCTACTACACAAACTGTATGAAAAACAACTGATTAAAACTCCGGATAAAGAAGCGATAACCTTCAAAGGAAAATCGACTCCTTATGGAGAGCTCGACGAGTCAATAAAAGGATCAGCCCGCGCCCTAATAAATTTAGGAATTAACCGGGGAGACAGAGTAGCGTTATTTATGAACAACTGTGTTGAATTGATTGAACTTTATTTTGCCTGTTTCAGGACGGGCTCAATAGCGGTCCCGTTAAACCATCGTTATCAAACCGGCGAGGTCGTATATGCCGCAGACCATTGTAAAGCAAAGATCCTGATAGCCGACGTTGACTTATTCCCGAGGGTGAAAGACATCCAGGGTTCTGTACTTTCTATACAGGGTATCTACGAGGCTGGGCCCGAATCGAAAAACGGAGAAAATTCGTGGAATAGTGTTCTGGAGAGTGCCCCGATCGAGGTCGACTGGCCATTCGTAGATAAGAATGACCCGGCAATGATATTGTACACATCCGGAAGCACCAGTAAACCAAAAGGTGTCACACATACCCATAATTCAATTTTCAATAACTGTATTAGCCGAAAGATAACACAAGGACTCACGGAAGATGATATCTCCCTGGTTGCAACCGCTATATGCCATGTGGGTGGTTCTGTTGGAAATACCTTTCCCATATTATATTCGGGTGGAACAGCAGTTTTATTAGAGACGCCAGATCCTGTCCTTTTCCTGGAATGTGTGAAACTTTACAGACCCTCTCGCGCTGTGCTATTACCCGCTCAGTTGTTAGACGTAGTGGAACATCCAAGAGCTAAAGAAGTTGATTTTGGTTCGTTAAAAGAGGTTGAAGCTGGTGGTGATCAAATATCTCATGACTTATACGACCACTTCAAACGTGTAACCGGATTTGAACTTAGTCAGTTATATGGACTCACCGAATGCGAAGGTAGCTGCTTGACACCTCTTTCTAAACCAATCAAGCGAGGTTCCATAGGTCAACCAAGGCACGGAGTTGAAATTCGTTTGATTAATGATGATGGCAAGGATGTGCAAATTGGAGAATCCGGTGAAATTTTAATCAAAAGTGACAGTCAAATGATCGGATATTGGAATGACCGTGAAAATACAGAAAAAACCTTAGTAGACGGGTGGCTCAAAACAGGAGACATCGCCCGAAGGGATGATGAGGGATACTACTATTTCATCGGTCGAATAAAGGAAATTATTATCAAAGGTGGTTCTAATATCGCGCCAGGGGAAGTGGAAGAGGTTCTCGACGACCATCCGAGTGTAATTATAAGTGGTGTTGTTGGAACACCACATCCGCGCTACGGGGAGTTTATACACGCATTTATTGAACTTGATCCAGGATCAGTGAACCCCC
>Ga0214472_10002336_pt1 | contig 20574 bp, 19 predicted proteins | sample RVTome_6_FD_207662 | JGI IMG/M metagenome (GOLD analysis project Ga0214472, IMG submission 207662) | Soil microbial communities from uranium-contaminated site in the Upper Colorado River Basin, Wyoming, United States - RVT140D175 | ecosystem: Environmental > Terrestrial > Soil > Contaminated >...
TGCCTTGGTCGAATGCTGGGGCGGCAATGTCGTGCAGAAACCGGAGGATTTAACGCCGAAGAAACCGGTCGCGCCGATCGATTACACCAAAGATCTTTCCTGCCCCATGATCGGCATATTCGGCAATGACGACAAATCGCCGTCGCCCGACCAGGTGAATCAACACGAAGCGGAGCTCAAGAAGCACGGCAAAAATTATGTTTTCCACCGCTATGACGGTGCCGGTCATGGTTTTTTCTACTACGATCGTCCGGCTTACCGACAGGAACAGGCGGTGGATGGCTGGAAAAAACTTCTCGCCTTCCTCGAGAAGAATCTTAAGTAATCGGTCAAAGGAGACGCGACGATGTGCACGATGATTACGCACCAGGCAAAAATCTACGGCCGCGGCAAACGCGGCGAAGACTGGATTGAGCTTAAAGAAGCCAACGTGTCCTATGATCACCCTTACGGCATGCCGCTTGAGCATGCGCTCAATATTGACTTCGTCAATCAAGCGCAAGGGCCCGGCGCGCGCGTGGCCGTGGAGCTAAGCGTCGAGGCTGCCCGCGAGTTGGTGAAAACCATCCAGGCCGTGCTGGCCCAAGCCGATCAGCAGGGCGTGCTCGAGGACAAGCATCAGGCCGCCAACGGTTAGTCGAAAACCCGCGAGGCGGATGAAATGATCATCCGCCTCGCGGGTTTTCCCGTCGCATTGCCGCTCCGCACACGTTTAGTTAACCGTTAAGAGTCAGCGCTGCTCAACCGCTTCCTTGGCAAACCAGACTGAAATACCTTCGCGCCCAGTTCCCGACCAGCCGATCCGTCCCTGGTCTTCGCTGTTAATCCGCGACTACAGGCTACTCTGGATCGCCAGCGTCCTAAGCTCGTTGGCCGGTCAAATCCGTAATGTCGCTACCCTCTATCAGGTTTATGATATCTCGGGATCCGCCTTTAAACTGGGACTGACCGGTTTTCTCGAAACCCTGCCCTTCATTATCTTCGGTCTCTACGCCGGCGCGGTGGCCGACGCGTTCGACCGGAAGAGGCTTTTGGTGGTGACGATTCTGTTGCAGATCGTACCCAATCTGCTGCTTGGCATTCTCACTCTGACCGGCGCCACCCAGGTGTGGCATATTTACGCGCTTGGACTCCTCGGTGCCTTTGTCGAAGTGTTCAACTGGCCTGCCCGCGCAGCCTTGATCCCGCGCTTGGTACCGCAACCCTTGCTAATGAATGCCATGGTCGTCAATACCATGATTCTCCAAACCAGTTTTTTGATCGGGCCGGCGATCGGCGGATTTTTGATCGATCACGGCGGCTTGGCCACGGCCTATTTCGCCAGCACGCTGCTGTTCGTTCCCGCCGCTGCGGCGATCTTGTCCGTGCGCACGTCAGGCAAGATCGCAGGCGAGCGCCGGCGCGTAAACCTAAGAAGCATCGTCGAGGGCATTGAGTTCATTTGGATCCAGCGCATCATTCTTTCGCTATTTCTGCTCGACTTTGCTGTCGTACTGGTCGGCTTCTACCGACCGATTTTACCGATCTTCGCCGCAGATGTGTTTAACCGCGGCGCGTCGGGTCTTGGCCTGCTTTACGCGGCGCCGTCGGTGGGCTCTTTGCTCGGCACGGTAGCGTTGCTGATGGCCGGCAACGTCAAGCGCAAGGGTGTGCTGGTCATCGTTGCGGCATTTTTCTTTGCCGGCGCCCTGGCGTTACTAGGAGTTTCACAGTGGTTTTGGATGGCGCTCGGCGCCATCGTGATCTTGGGACTTGCCGATTCCATCAGCGTCGCGATCAGACGCACGGTGGTGCAGCTTCTCGCCCCTGACGGCATGCTTGGCAGAGCTGCGAGCTTGATCACCGTTTCTGCCCAGACGACCAACGGCCTGGGTGCGTTGCTCGCCGGTGTCGCGGCCGAATACTGGGGCGCGCCCAATGCCCTGTTGGTTGGCAGCGGGCTTTGCTTCATAATGATCATTGGCATCTGCGTAGCGATCCCGCAGCTCTGGCGCTATGAGTCGTAATGCGCCGCGTTAGAGGACGTTTAAAAAGTTCAAGCCGTTCAAATCGTTCAAAACGTCCGAACCGCCGGCATGGAATTAGACGGCTTGAACAATCTCAGCGAAACTTGACCTATCTAATTTTGACCCGTCCCTTTTTTAGCTTCTCGCCGGTTTCAAAGTGGCGCCCCTCGACGGCCAGCTGGGCTTCTTGATCAAGCTCGTCGCTCCATTGGCCGAGGGAGTAACCGAACCATGGCATCTGCGGTCTGAGCTTGGGCAACTCGAGCTCTTCCCAGATCTTCCGTGCGTTCTCCATGTACTCCCGCTTGGGCAACGACACCGGCGGAAAAGGTTCCTTCAAAATCGCGTTGCACAGCATCGCCGACTCATCCGCCGGCAAGTGATACGACACCACGTCGGTGCCCTTGACCTCATGCTCGTAGAGAAACGGTGGAGCGTGACCCTTTTCCATCCCAGGAACGATATGGACATCCTTGTGCGGCTTCATGCGGTAGCACATCGCCCAGAACACTGCGGCTTCATTTGACGGGTCGATGTCTTCGTCCACCGCGACGACAATCTTGCCGACGCCGGGATGAAACGAGCAGGCCGCATGCAGCGCGCGCCAGACTTCCGCTTCATTGGGCCGGCGCATTTGAATGATCACGAGCTTGTAAGTGTTGGTCAGCGGCTCGTGCATTTCGACGCGCAACACGCTGGTAATCCGGCACTCATCGCGCAAATGCACCAGCATCAAACGGTCGTAACCAATTTTTCGAATGACGGATGATTCGCTCGGCGTCAACTGGCTCAGCCATGACGTGTAGATCGCATCTTTACGTTGCGTGATCGCGGTGACGTCCATGAACGGGTTCAACTGCCGCGGATGCATGTAGCCGTGCGACTCGCCGAACGGTCCCTCCGGCTCGATATATTCCGTGTTCAGATAACCTTCGATGACGATCTCGGCATCCGCCGGCACCATGATATCGTGGGTCTTGCACTTGACCATTGGAATCGGCTCGCCGGCTAATCTCCCAGCCACGCCCATCTCGTCGACGCCATAAGGAATCTTTTGCACCGAAACATACGACACGATCGGTGGCGCGCCAATCACCAGCGCCGCCGGTAGGTGCACGCCCTTTTGCACCGCCTTCTGCCAATGTATATAAATGTCTTGACCTAGTCCCGAAGGAAACACACCAACGCGTCGGCCGGCTTTGATTTCGCCTCGATAATTGCCGATATTTTGAATTCCGGTGTCTAAATCCGCGGTGATCCAGTGCGAGCAGGTCGTGTACGGCCCGTTGTCGAAACCCGGCGTAGAGATCGGCACGGGGAAACGGTCCAAAGCGTTGCCTTCCTGGTCCAACTCGGCGCCTTGGATCACCACTTCTTGGCATTTCGCATTGGTCACGGTGATCGGATTGATCGGTTCCGCCAGAGCCTTTTTCCAGCGCGCGTCCATCTCCTCGGCGCTGCTGCAGCCCATGCCGAGATAATAAATCTCCGGCTTGCCGGCCAACGCGCCCACCACCACCGGCATATTGTACTTTCGGCCTTTGGCATCGGTGACGTTTTCAAAAAGCCACGCCCGGCGATCCTCTTCCGGCAAGCCGCGGTACTGCCAACGAACCAATGGATGGAGTTCGGTGTCTTTGTTAATCAGCCTGGTGATCCTGCGTAACAGGCCGTGCTCCTCAAGATTCTTGAGGTGCTGATGCAGATCCATATAGGGCATACCGTGAAGCTCTCCTTGTTTTGCTAAACAATCAGCATGGAATATCCGATCGATCAGGGCTTTTCAACTAGCTGGGCGCCCCAGACCCTTGGGCTCGACCAATCATTGCAAACTTATTTTTTCTCTAACAGCGCGGCAACGAGCGGAACGGCATGTGGCGCCTAGCGACCTCCGTTGATAACCGCTATAGTCAATCTGCCGCTTTTGCCGAAGCGCGATGAATCTCAAACTCACACCAGATCGTGCACCTTGCAGATGAATAATCCGACCACCGAGGCGAATTCGACGCTGACCGACCGGCGCCTGCTCATGCTGCTCGCGCTCGGCTGCGCCCTCATGTTCTTCGTCAATTTAGGCGCGGCGGCGCTCTTTGAACCCGACGAAGGGAGAAATGCCGAGCGCGCCCGTGAAATCCTGCTACTCGACAACTGGGCGATCCCCCATGAAAACTTTTTGCCGGCACTCGACAAGCCGATATTTTTTTACTGGCTGGTCGCGATTTCGTATAAACTTTTTGGCATCTCGGAATGGTCAGCCCGCCTGCCGTCGGCATTGGCGGCGCTCGGCTGTGCCATCGTTCTCTACCGCTTCGTTCGCGCCCAGCGAAGTGTTTGGGAAAGTTTCGCGAGCGTGTTGATCCTTGCCACCTCGTTGCAGTTTTTCATCTTCGCTCGGATCGTCATCTTCGACATGACTTTGACACTTTTCACGAGCATCGCTCTGTTTGAGTTTTATCGCATGGCAACGACGCAGCTGCAGAGTGAGCGCCGCTGGCGCGCTCTGAGCATGTACGCAGCGATGGCGCTGGCCACCTTGGTGAAGGGCCCCATCGGCATTGCCATCCCCAGTATGGTGATCTTTGGCTACTTGCTGATCGCCCGCAAATGGCGACTCCTCGGCGAAATCTACCTGCCCCTAGGCGCGCTGCTCTTTTGCGCTATCCTCGTCCCTGTTTATGTCTGGGCGGAATTCAAGCATCCGGGTTATCTGCACTACTTTCTTTGGGAAGAAAATATTCTGCGCTTTTTCACGTCGCACTTTCAACGCGGCCAACCGTGGTATTACTTCATTGTTGTCATCGCCGCCGGCTTTTTACCATGGAGCATCCTCATACCCTCCGTGGTGGCCGCCTATTGGAAGCAGAAGTTTGACGAGCGCGAGCTATTTCTGGTCCTGTGGATCGTTCTGCCGGTGATATTTTTTTCGCTGTCGAGTGCTAAGTTGCCGCACTACGTGCTGCCGGTTTTTCCGCCACTGGCAATCCTCACCGCAGCTCGGCTGATGGAACTTATCCAAGCGCCTAGTCGCGCATCGGCTTGGACGCTCACCGCGCCACTCGTCATGAGCGCTGGAGCGGTCGGTTATCTCATCGTCGGAACGCTTTGGCAAAGCGCCCTGCCGCGCCACATTCGTGACACCAGCGGCACCCTCGACATATTTGTTTGGCTCGCCGGCACGGCGATCGCGCTAATTATGGCGACATTTTTTTTCAGCCGAAAGCATGACAAATGGTGCCAGCCTGGTTTTGTTTTTAGCTGCTATGGTGCCGCCGCCATCATCTATCTTCTGCTAATGTTGCAGCTGTCCGTCCATGTTTCCTATGGGCGCAGTGCCAAAGCCGCCGCTAATCATTTCGCTCCATTCATCGCACCCGGCGACCGGGTCGTCGCCTATGAAAGCTCGCTGACGGGCATGCCATTTTACCTGCGCAGTAAAAAACCAATATGGATCGTTTGGTCAGGTACCAAGGATATTGTCATGGACAATATGTATGTTGCCCAGAAACAACCGGCGCCGGGAGCCGGTTGCGGACAGGTACTTTTCACTTATAAAGAATTCGCCAAAGAAGCGCAGCAAACCCAGCAACCGCTGCGAATCATCGTCAAGAAAAGACACCTGAGCCGGCTAGAAAAAGTCGACGGCATCGCAACCAAGACCCTGACAGAGTTCGGCGAGTACGCCCTGGCAACGACGAAATAGCGGCCAACTCGTTGTCCACGGACCGGCATCCTTAGCGATCCACCGCGCCATGTCAATCGAGCACATTAGCCACGGCGGAAAGACCTTGACGGCTCACCAGACTTATCGTACCACTTCACTAGCTGCAGAATTTATTTAGGAGGACGAGCGATCATGTCATTACACGTAAAGAACGGCGAGATGAAGGAGTACCAACGCGATCAGTCTGGCGAATCCGGCACCGGGCAAATGGTGGTGAAAAAAGGCTACGGCAATGAATGCAGCCTGATGATCGCGACCCGTCGGTCCGGCTATCACACCAAGCCGCATCAACACGAGTCTGAACAGATCAACTATGTAATGGACGGCGAGATTTGGTTCTTCGTTAGGGACCAAGGCTATCTCTGCAAGCAAGGCGACTTTCATCGCATCCCGGCGAACACGGTGCACTGGGCGTTCAATCGCTCCGACAAAGACGCCACGGTCGCCGAAGCCCACGCGCCGGGCCTGATTGGCGGGCGCGCCGGCGACAATGCCAATGCACTATTTGACGAGGGCGAGAAACCACAAATCCGCGGCCCCGGGGTCAACCAGTACGTGCCGTTCGACCAAGCCGCCGCCGAAGCCGCTTACTTTGGCAAGTAAGAACAGTCCATGGGCGCAAAGCCTTCCGGCCGCCCGCGGGCGGCATATGTCCTATGGGTCCTCTCGGTCTTATCGGTCCCACACTACGACGTCGAGGCGCATGAACTCCGCCGGATTCTTTACGGCACCACCGCCTCACCGTCGCAGTTGCCGATCTGGGTCGCCAAGGATGCGGGTTTGTTCGAAAAGGCCGGACTCAACGTCGAGCCCGTGCAGATTCGCGGTGGGTCTTTGATCACCATGGCGATCATCACCGGCAATCTGCCCTTTTCGGGCGCTGGCGCGGAGTCGGTGATCGCCGCTCGCGCCGCCGGCGGCGACGTGATTATGCTCGCCTGTCCCGTCGACACCGATCCGGTTTATTTACTCACCCACCCTGACATCAAATCGGCCCAAGAGTTAAAAGGCCAATCCAGCGCCGTCACGCGTTACGGTTCGACCACCCATTTCTACCTGCGCGCGGCGCTCAAACATATCGGATTAAATCCCGACAAGGACATGACGATCCTGCAGATGGGCGCCGGCCCGGAGATCGCGCTCGCGCTGGACCGGGGCGTCATCGCCGCCGCGGCGCTAACGACCCGCTACGCCATGCCGTTTTTGCAGCGCGGCTGGCCGGTGCTGGTCAACCTCAGCAACACCGACCTGGTCTATCCGGCATCCTGCGTGACCAGCAGCCGCGCATTTATCCGCAGCGAAGCGAGACTCACCGAGGATTTTTTACGCGCCTACGTTGCCGGCATCCGCGTGATCAAGAAAAATCATCATTTCGCCGAAAGGTCCTTCGCCAAGTGGATGCGCGAATAAGACCTCGCGATCACAAGACACACCGTGCAAGCCTACGCGAAGTTATTCAAAGCCGCGCCGACGGTGCCCGACAAAGGCATCAACAACGTCGTCCTCGATCTAGTCAACTCCCACCCGGAGTTTAAAGAGTACATCGATTGGCCCGAACCATTCCGGGAAAACGGGCCGCTGATAAAGGCGCTAAGGGAAAGATAGAAAGTTGGAGTACTGAAGTGTTGGAATATTGGGATCGGAAACCCCAAGACTCCACCACTCCATTACTCCAATTCGAAACCACTTCCATTCGAGGAACTCCAGCCGCACGCCCTCCGGTCCTTCGAAGAAGCAGACTCTCCGGCCATCCGGTAGGCTACGTTCTTCGAGGATCTTCAAACCGGCGGATTTGATCTTGCTCAATTCGCCGTCGAAGTTGTTGGTGTCGATGGCCACATGTTCCAATCCCATGAACTGATCGAGTTTTTGCTCCGGCAAGAACTGCGTCACGTTTAGCTCAACTCCGTGCAGATCGAGACGATAGTTTTTGCTGCCGTCGGGCCGGGTCGCTTCCTTGACGACCTTCGCCCCGGTGTACTCGACGTAAAAGTCGGCGGTCTTCTTCGGATTTGGCGTCTTGAGATGAAGATGGTTGATTCTAAAAGCCATAGGTCTCTCCTAAAACTGCTCTCTGCTTACTACGACTTCCGGGCTTGGCTGCGCACTCGGTAGAGCTTCTCGGTGAAACCGCCATCTTTGAGAACTTGTTCTTCGAGCCGCCGCAGCAACAAATCGAGCAAGTAGTTGGTTTGGTGGATCAGGCAGATCAGTGTGTTGGCAGCGACGTCGGATCCCGATGCTTCGATGTACGACCTATAGGTCGTATAGGACCTATTCTCGGAGTAAGCCAGCGCGCCAATGTCGCGCGCATTGGCATGGCCTTTCGCCCACAGCGGCAGCTGGCGCTGCCGCAAGAAGTCCTGATGATCGATCAGCAGTTCTTCGAGGCTCGCACGCGCCACGCCGACAAGCTTTAGCTCGGTCTTTTTCGAAGTCGCCGACGCCATGCTGCCTTCGGGAATTTCTTGCTTGCCACTGCGCGCTGGCTGGACCATCTGGTCGTGCGTACGGGATCGCCGATCGATAAACTTGTCGCAGGACTTCACCGTCGCGTCGCAGACAATCTCGGCGTTTTGGTAGGACTTGAGATCGCGGTACCCACCATGCGCCGGGATCGAGTTGGAGTCGTTCATAACCGAGGTCTTATAAGCCCTATTCAGACCTCGTCACACCTTCGCGACGAAATCCTGATAGCTGAGCTTGCCCCGCGGATAGGTGAGCACGCTGTGGCTCAGCCCTAGACCAACGCAGGCTTCAGCAAAGCGGATTGAAAGCGCCTTAGTGTTGAAAACTTGCACATTAGTCATCTTTTGCACTTCCGCTGGGTCGACCACATAAGGGATGAGCGCCCCGCCCAAGGGCAGCACGCCGTGCGCGCCAGTTTCGTCGACTAGCGCGCGCACCAGACCGGCGGTTTTTTCGGTGATCTCCTGGCGGCGCTTCTTTAAGTCAGGACCGTAGACGCCGAGAGTCGTTATGCCGGTGACAAATCCGTCCATGCCCATCGTACGCAAGAGCCTCCAGGTGTAAGGGATATGCGACGCGAGCGGCACGATAATACCGATCCGATCGACGAGGTTGGCGATCATATGAATGCTTGTGCGAAACGGGCCGATGACGGGGATCGAAACGCACAGCCGGGCGCCGTCGACGCCGGGATCGAAGGTGTTGCTCTGAATCACCGCATCGTAGCCGTTTTCCGAAGCCCAGACGATCTTGCGAATAATGGCCGGGGCTTCCATGATGTGATCCAGGCCGTTGAGCATCATCTGATTGCCAAGCGCCTGCTCGACCCCTGAGCCCTCGAAATTATCGGGGAATTTCACCTCCACTCGAGTGCCGGGAGAAGCATAGCTGTTCAAAAGCTTTTCAATCTCGGTGACGTCATAAACCGCCTTCGGTGCTTTATTCAAAAACATAATTTTCATGATCTGTTCCTTTCTGGTTCCTTGGGTTGTGGGACATTCATCAATGAATGACGCGACCACAAATTTAGCGCCATCCAATCACCGTCGTCTGATAGCGTTGGGGATCATACCCGAGTCAGCGTCCCTGGCGCAATAAAGCGTTGAATTACCCATAGTGCGGTCAAGCGTAGCGTGACATTAAAGCTTAAGCCCGCCAATGATGCAACTCATGTTTCGAGGGACGCAGCACGAACGGTAAACTTGCGAAGATTTCAATCGAGCCGACGATCGTCCCAACGATCAACTCTAGGCCAGGTAAATGGCGATCACACCGACGACAACGCAAATGGTTCCAATCACGGCGAAGCGATTGACGCGCTCCAGGTCGCGCAAGAGGACCGCGCCCATCAGTAGGGTCCAGATCGGCGAGGTGGCGGCGATGGGCGACACAAGCACCACCGGCCCAGTAACGAAGGCGTTGAGCATGAGCAGAACCGCCAAGGTTTCAAACACACCGGCCGTGATAAACGAAAACAAGGATTTGGCATTCCAGATAATATGGCCGCGTATCGCCGGCAGACCTAACGTGCCGGTGAAGCAAAGCAGAGATATGGGGCCAACCAAGGCCGCGAAAAATAGCGGCTCGTCGGAAATCAGCATCGCCACGCGACGGATCGGGTGAACTATTCCGGTAATCAGAGCTGTGACCATTGGATATAGCAGGTGCTGCCAGCGAAAGCTGCTAATCTGCTCTTCAACCCGCCACGAAGTCGTAACGATCCCCGCCACCACCAAAATCGTCCCCAGGAGTATCTCCACTGTCACTTGCTCTTGGAGAATCGCGACGCCGATCGCGACGCTGAATATAGGGTGGGTGCTGCGCAGCGTCACCGCGCGTGACGTGCCGACCTTTTCGATGCCGGTGTAATGCCACAAGCGCATGCCCGTCTGGAGAACTCCGGTGATGGCGATCAAAACCACCGCCGCCAGCTCGACCTGCGGAATCCCGCCGGTCAAAAACACGGCCACCCAGAGGACCACGGAGTGAACGATCAAGGAAACCAGAGTTGCGGTGGCGGCGCTGGAATGATGCAGCCCGCGCCGAACCGAGACATTGGCGGCGGCGTAAGAAAGGGCGGTGCAAAGAGCCAAAAACTGGGGAGTCATCGAGGTCGCTTACCGTTCAAGATCAATCGTTTTCGCTTCGCCCCATGCTTTCAATATGACATTGGCGATATTGCGCCCGCGGATCAAAACCAATTGCTTCCCAGTCTCGGCAGTCGCCGCTTGCGGCCAGCCAAAGTAACCTCTGCCGCTGCTGATGCTGCCGTAGTCTTTGGTTTCGTTACGAAACGCGTCGACGTCATAGTCGAAGTTGGGTTCGAGCTGTCCGATGACATCAACCTTGACCAGTTGAGGAAAACTATTGAGGGCGACCGAGGTTTCCGACTCGCCGCCGTGACCTTCGCGGTCAGGCCGTGGGCTTCTGTAGAACTGCTTAACGCCTTCACGATAACAAGCCGCAGTCATTTCCGGATCACTCACAAAGCCGACGCAGAGAACCTGCGCGGTTTTTTCTTGCACGAGAATCATTCTCGCGTCATCGAGCGCCTTCATGTGGTGCAAATCCCGATGGCCGTTGAGAATCACCAGACGCTTCAAGCCATGGCGCGCCAGCGAGCGGCCGATATCGACTACCAGCGACCGCAAGGTCTCAGGCTCCAGCGACAAGGTACCGGGAAAATCGATGGCCGCTCGCGCCACCCCGTAGCTGATTGTCGGCGCGACCACGACCTCATAGCCGGCTTGTTCTAATGGCGACGCCGCAGATGCCGTGTATGCCTCCGCAGCGAATGAGTCCATCCCCAGCGGCAGGTGCGCGCCATGCTCTTCGACCACGCCGACGGGAAGTATACAAAGAGCGCAGCCGCCCTCCGCGAGCCGTTTTACTTCCGGAAACGGTATTTTTGCCAGTTCTAGCATCTTCAACCTCCCGACGGATGGTTCTTAACCCAACACTCCACGACTCCACCCTTCCTTTGCTACCAAAAGACGATCCTCATGGGTCCTCTCGCGGTGATTCGCAGTTCTATCGCCCTCCGCCACCGCAGTCAAAAGCAGGAAAGACCTGCTTGACTCTCAAAGTCATCTGATACAACTCATAAAGGAACACCGCTTTGCCAACATCGATCGTTTAAAGCATCATGGAACCGCTCATTCCGGCCTCGGGCACAGCCAAACGCAATCTCGCCGCCTTCGGCGTCATGCTGGTGATATTCCTATTTGCTATCGACGCCACCATCGTCGCCACATCGATGCCGACCATCGTCGGCAAGCTCGGCGGTCTCGAACTCTACAGCTGGGTGTTTTCTATCTATATGCTCACTTCGGCCTTGACGACGCCGATCTTCGGCAAGCTCGCCGACTTGTTCAGCAAGCGCAGATTGATGCTCGTCGGTATCGGGGTTTTTCTCTTGGGCTCGATCCTCTGCGGCGCGGCACAAAGCATGGAAGCGATGATCGTCTTTCGCGCGGTTCAAGGTCTCGGCGGGGGCGCTATCTACGCGCTGTCCTTCATCGTTGTCGGCATTCTTTTTCCGGCCGAAGAACGCGCCAAAATGCAAGGCATCATCAGCGGCATTTGGGGCATCGCGTCAATTCTCGGCCCGCTCGCCGGCGGCATCATTGTCGAGAACTGGAGCTGGCGCTGGATTTTCTTCGTGAATCTCCCGCTGACCGCCATCGCCACGGTACTGATCGTCATCGGCCTAAAAGAAGACCATGGCGAACGGCGAACCGGGAAGCTCGACCTCGCCGGCGCCGGCGCGCTACTCATCGGCTTGCTGCTGATTTTCTACGCTCTGGCCCGGAGCGCTCACGCGCGCCATCCGTTGGCCGCCGACACCATAGGACTCATGGCCGCAGGCACGGCCATTCTAGTGATCTTCTATTTCATCGAGCGGCGCGCCGCCGAACCGATCATTCCGCTCGATCTCTTTCAACTGGGGCTTTACAAATCTTCCGTGGCTATCGCCACGCTGAGCGCCATGGGAGTGTTTGGCGCCATCGGTTATCTGCCACTCTACCTCCAGGGAGTTCTCGGCATGACCGCCACCGGCACCGGTCTGATAATTCTCGCGCTAAGCATGGGCTGGACCATCGGCAGTCTGATCGCCGGCCAAGCCATCAACAAGGTCGGCTATCGGGTCGTCGCCACCGCCGGCATGCTGCTGCTCGCGCTTGGCTACAGCGTGTTCGTGGTGCCCTATTTCAATGCCGGTATTGTTGGGGTGGTCCTCAGCGCAAGCGCCATCGGCATCGGCATGGGCATGGCGAATCTCACAACCCTGGTCGCGGCCCAGACCTCCGTGGCGTCACAGCGCATCGGCGTGGCGACGTCCACGATCATGTTATTTCGCACCTTCGGCGGCGCCTTCGCCGTGAGCCTGATGGGCAGCGTGATGCTCGGACGGATGCAAAAGTCTTTGACTCAGCTGAGCGCGGCCAACAGCAACGTCGACAGTTCGCTCTGGGAGAAGCTCGCCAATCCGCAAAACCTTCTCGATCCGGCGACTCGGCAGCAAATTTCAGCCGAACTCCTGCCCCGCTTGATCGCCAGCCTCGGTGCCGCGCTGGAGGACGCGTTTCTCACCGGTTTCATTCTAATGATCGTCGGCGTTGCGGTGAGTCTCGCAATGGCCAACTACACCCCGGCGAAAACGCCTCGGCCAATCGAGAAGTCTAGAGTCTAGCGCTTGGAGCCGGCATTACCGTCAAGCCCCAAACCCAGACCGCTAAAAAACCTTGACAGCAACCAGCGAGGCACACTACAAACATCCGGAACTGCAACACTCCATCATGTTAAGGTCTTGGAACCCATGAGCGATCCAATCACTTCCGGCGCTACGATAGCTGGCGCGCCCACGACTGAGCCCACCCTCGAAGCGACTCTGCGGCAAAAACGCCTCGCGCTCGGCTTGATCAGCGGCTGCCATGTGTTGAATCATCTGCAATACAGCATCACCTCGGTCATCTTTCCGGTCATGATGACCGAGCTCGGTTTCGGTCTGGTTGGACTCGGTTTCATTTCCGCGCTGTCGAGCTTCGTCGGTCAGGGCTTGCAGGTGCTGTACGGCTTTCTGGCTAATTTTTTCAAACGTACGACCATGCTCGCCGTCGGCAACGTCGTCGTCGGTCTAACGGCTATGTCGCAGTTCTTCGTCGGCACTTATCCCCAGTTGCTGGCCGCCCGGGTTGCCATCGATGCCGGATCGAGTCCGCAGCATCCGCTTGGTTCGAGCATCCTATCCCGTTACTACCCAAAGTCGCGCGGTTGGGCCCTGACCTTTCATCACTCGGCGGGAAATCTCGGCTCGTTCATCGGACCCGCGGCGGCGTCGTTGGCCTTGCTCTACGTCAGTTGGCAAACCGCCTTCGTTATTTTTGGCGTGTGCAGCTTGCTCATGGGACTGACACTTTTCCTGGTCAAAGATCACGCCGGCGGGGCCAGCGAGCAGATTGGTGGGAAGGCGAAGGCCAAGGCGGGATTTGGCGCCTACCTCCAGTGTTTGAAGAACCGCAACATCGTACTCACCTCGCTGGTGCTGATGGTTGGCGCGGCGGGCCGCGGCACCGGCGTAAACATGACCTATCTCGTGCCGTTCTTCATGCAGAAGTTCGGCGTCAGCGCATCTTCGGGGGGATTGATCTTGACCCTCATGCAGGCCGCCGGTCTGGTGGGACCCTTGGCGATCGCATGGTATTCCGACCGAATCGGCGCGCGCCGCGGCGTCACTCAAGCGACGCTCCTGCTGTCGGCGCTCGCGACGGTCTGGCTGGTGCAGCATCCGTCACTGAGCTTTTGGTTTTATTTAAATCTGATTCTCTACGGTGCCTTCGTCCAAGCGCGCGGCTCGCTCACTCAGACCATGATCGGCGACTTCGCCAGCGAAGAACTGACCGACGCGGCATTTTCGATCTACTATTTCGTCGGATTTATTTCCGGTCCGATCTGGACGCTCATCATCGGCTACGTCATGGCGCACTACGGCTTTACCCAAGCCTTCTACATCGCTGCAGGCACCTACATCGCCGGCATGCTGTTGCTTTCATTCGTCAAGGAAGAAGCCAAGCCGGCGCAAGCCTGAAAGAGAGGGAGTGCAAAGACTCGGAAAATTCACCGCAGAGACGCCGAGCACGCCGAGAAACAACAGGTGATCCGTCTCTGCGATCTCTGCGCCTCTGCGGTGAAAAGCATTTGTTTCGGTTTCCGTTGCCTGTTTCGATGTTCGGATTGTGATTTTTCGCGTCACTTCTCCAAGGTTTCTTTCCCGACCAATAAAAGAAATGTGGCCGATAGCAGCAACAATGGCGCGTAAGCCCAAAACGGCACACCCGGATTGAAGCTATTCGCCAGATAACCGGCGATTAGCGGGGCCATCCCGCTGCCAAACTCTGCCACCGTGCGCCGCAAGGCTTGCAATCTACCGCGCACGTGAGCCGGCGCAACATCGTAAGTCGAGGTCGCCAGCGAACCGAGAGACAGTCCCTGGGCGACGCCCGAGAGCCCGATCAACAGCGCCAGCTGGAAAAAATTACTTGTCAATGGAATCAAAAGAAAGGTGAACGCGGGGATGCCGGTGCTCGGCACCGTGCACCATTTGCGGCCGACGCGATCCATGACAAATCCCGCCGGTATCATCATCACGAATACCACCACGCCGGAAATGGTGAACAGCGAGCCGATCTGGGTTGGCGAGAGCTCCAGGTAGCGCACTGCGTAAAGCGGCAGCATGCTCTGGATGATGATCCGCTGCGATTGATTGACCATGGTGGCAAACACAATGGAGCAATACGTGGATCTCAGATCCGGGCGAATTTCGTGATAGAGATGCACAAGGCCAAAAGTCCTCTCTTTCAAGCCGGCCAGGCTCCAAGTTTTGGGGGCACCGTCGGCCGGTGACTTGCCGTGAGCTGAACCCGGCGAATCGGCCACCATCATAGCCAAGAAAACTGAAACGGCACTAGTGACCGCATAGCCTAGAAATGCCGCTTGGTAATTAAACAATTCCGTCAGCCAGCCGCCGACAAATGGGCAGAACGCCATGCCGATGGTATGGGTGCCATGCAGGCTGCTGATAAGTCGACCGCGCAGATTGCGTGGCGCCTGATCGATGGCAGCGATTTCACGGGCCACCGCGCCCAAGGTATCGGTGGCGCCCAAAATGAACCCAATGAAGATCAGCAACAAAAACCATGGCGCCCAAACCGCCGCGAAAGCCGCGAGCGCGGCAACGCCGGCGGCGCCAAGCATGCCAACGCGCGTGCCCTTGCGATCGAGCAGCACGCCGCCGATCACCGTGCCGGCCATCTTGCCGAAAGCGAAGGAAGTAATGATTTGCGCCGCGCCGCCCGCCGACACGTCGAACTCCCGCGCCAGCACCGGTATGATCGGAAGGATCATCGCCCAGGCCCCGGACAGAAAGGTGCTGACGTAAAGCGCGCCGAAGGAGCGGACGGCGGTGTTGGATCGAGCGGAACTCGGCATCGTGGAAAGAATTCAATCGCTTCGCTATTTAAAAACGAAGCCACTTCAGCGGCTTTCGGGTTTATCGGCCGTGCTAATTGAGATCCGATGACCGTACGGCGAACCGTTCAATATCGACGATCGTTACTTCGTCATAGCGCCATACTCGACCATTAAGTCGCTCAGGCGCTTTTCCAACAGCGCCGGCGTCGCATCTCCCGGTAGTTTCTTTAAATCATCGCTCAATGTCCTCAGATTGGGCGCCCTTTCGGCGAGCTCCGCGATCCGATCAAAATAACGATAGTAGGCGAGATCGTGACTGAGCTTCGCCTCGACCACGGTCGCCGCGTGCTGGGTGCGGGTTTGGCGCCGGAACTGACTGCGGTAATTCGGAAAGGTTCCAAGCTCCTTTAAAATTTTTTGCTTGGCGTCATTGACACCTTCTGTCGCAAAAATTTTTTCCGCGAAGGCGACCAATCCCAGCAAATCTCGCGACAGCTCGCGCTCCTCAGCCATCGAGCTGATCGCGTTGGCCAAGCTTTTCTCATCCCCCTTTTGGCGAAAATACTCAATCGCCGCCAGCGAGCTGAGGGGTGTGACAATCCCCTCTTCGATTTCCCACGGCAATGCGAAATTAACGTCGCCGTGCAAATCTTCATGCAAAATTACTTTGACGCGCCGAACTAGCGGTTCCTCGGCGAAACCGACGGTCGCCACCGAGCGCGGATCGGCGAATTCATTGCCCTGACGGTAATACACGCTATAACCGTCAACCCGATAAACTTGATCGAGTCGTGGCGCTTCTTTCTCGACGTTGAGTCCGATGGCCAGACGGATATCCACCGGCCCGCGCAACGCCAATGTCCCCTCGCGCTGCATCCAAAGCCAGAGCATCGAGAGGGTCGGGCCGCCGTTGGCGGCGCGGCGCAACGCATCGGTCGGTTCGATGCCGAGAGATTTACCGAAGGCTTTTACTTCGTCGATCAAACTTGCGGTCTGGCTCAGCCGGGCCGCATCGTCGGGGCGTTTCATAGGGGAACAGGAGACCATCATGACGAGAACCATCCATACGCCGGCGACTCGGCCCAACCCTGCGACGCCAATTTGCCAGCGATAATGCCAACCGATCATTCGAGGAAGAGTACTACGGAGCGAACATCGATGCGACCGGCGCCGTGCGCGGGATCTGACCGACCTCCGCTAAAAGCTGCATCTCCGCCTGGGCGAGCCTTTGTTCCTTCTCGGTAAAGGTAAACTCAACGCGGGGATAGCGCGCCGAGGCGAGCAAGGCGGCTCTGTCACCGCCATAGCGGGCGACAAACGCTTCGCCGATTTCTTCCAAATGAGCCTCGCTGTAGGCAAACGACTCGCGAAATGCCTTGAGCAAGACATCTTTAATCCCGGGGTGATCGCTGAGTAAATCTTCCCGCGCAGCCACCATATGTTTGATCATCTCGTCGAAACCGGTGAGCTTGTGCCACGCCTCGCCGTCGGTGTAGAGACAACGCACCCCGGATGCAATCTCGCCGCCGAAAAAAAATTGATCGATCAACACCGCCGCATCGGCCTCGCCGCTTTGCAGGATAGAGAGAAGCTTCTCCTGCGGGTAGGCAGCCCAGCGGAGTTTCTGATCATCGACGCCATAAGCGCGGCGCAGCAAGTATCGGTGAATCGCATGCATGCCCTGATGGGTCGCAATCAGCCGTCCTTCCAGATCCTGCGGCGTCTTCACCGGTCCGTCAGCAAGCACAAAGACGCCGTTACCCTTCATCGTCGACTTCCACTCCGTGGCAAGACCAAGAATCGGCGCGCCTTGTAATTTACGCCGGAGAAAATTCGGCAAATAGAGATTCGCTGCCTGCACGTCGCCGCGAATCAGCGCTTCCTCCTGCTCCTTGCTCGGTGGATCCGCCAGCTCGATCACTTTCATGTTGATCCCGTCCGCCTTCACCTTACCGACGGCCAGAGCGTAGTAAGTGCGAAACATGCAGAAGCGGTTACGGTAGTGGGCGAAGCTTATGTCCATTGGAATGCCTTGTGCGATATTTTTCGCGGTGCGATGGTGACCGAGGTCAGCGTACTTTTCGTTCAAGGGTTCAAGGTTCAAAGGTTCAACGTCCGAGAGGAGCGCACCTGAGCGAAACCTTGAACCTTTGAACCCTTGAACATTGAACAGTCTTTTTAGGATTTCGCCACGTCTTCTTTCTTGCGGTTACAAATATCCAACGCGGCCATGGCGTACACTTTCGTGCAGTTCACCATGTTGGTGATGCCGACGCCGCGGCGCACGCCGGTGGGAGAATCCCACTCCGGGCCGGCTTTGGTTTCCGTCGGATCGACTAGATGGGTGCCGAAGCCGGGGCCGTAGGTGATCGCCGGCACACCGTACTGCGCGATGCGCGAACCGTCACTAGTGATGCCGTAGCGAATCGGTTTAGCATAGGGCACCGGCCCTTTGAACACCATCCGGTGCGCGCTCTCCATCGCTTTCACCAAGGGCTCGCTCTTGGAAATCTCGTAGCCGGGAGTTGTGAGATAGAGATCCACGCGAATGTCCAAGATATCACTATCGCGCTTGCGCACTCTTTCACAGACCGCTTCGAGGTCGCGCTTGATCGCCAGCGGCACGGCGCCAGGAAGCATTTTCACGATGACAAAGATATCCGTCGTCGGCCGGGTCCCAGGCTTGAACGCATTGCCACCGTCGATGGCGCCGATCTGCACCGTCGGCAACATGAACTTATGCGGATTCTTGCGCTGATAGACTTTCTCCCAATCTTGGATCGCTTGCGCGACTTTGCAGGCAGCCAAAACAAATCTCGTCGCCTTGCCGTCGACGCTCACTTTGGCCCAGAGTAGCCCCGCGTTGCCGACTTGCAGCTGCAACCCGGTGGGCTCGCCGATGATGCACATATCCGCCATCACGCCGTGGTCCATCAGGTAGCGCGCGCCAACCCCAGCGCCGCGGTACTCTTTGCCGTGGAATCTGCCGATTTGCGCCTTTTCGATCTCGCCGACCACACCGGCAATGATCAAATCGCCCTTGAGCTTAACACCGGCCTTTTGCAGCACCGCCACAGCTTCGATGTAACAAGGAAACGCCGCTTTCATGTTAACCAGACCGCGGCCATAAATGCGGTCATCTTCGACCACAGTCTCCTGCGGATTGTCAAAGTGGTCCATATGCGCGTTGAACATCAAGGTCGCCCCGCCACCGCTGCCTTTGAGCGTGCCGATGACATTGGGACGACCATCTTCGACATATTGATACTCAACCTGCATGCCGAGCTTTTCCAATTCGCTGCCGAGATATTTGGCGACATTTTCCTCATCGCCGGTGATGCTGGCGATGTTGGCGAGATTGCACGCCAATTCGATAACGCGCTCGCGATTGACTAGCTCCGATATTTCCTCTTGCATGAACTGCTCCTCTCCACGATTGGGAAATCAATTGTAAACATGAAACTTTTTTCTAACACACCCCCACAAGCACTGACAAGGATGACAGAAAAACTTGTTTAGATATCACGTTTGAGCGTGACTAAAACCTAAATACAGCTGCAAATATCAATCAACGAAGCCACTTCGCGGCCGGGGTCGCGACCCGGGGCCAACTAAAATATCGCAAAGGGGATGTTCGCCCACTTCGAAAATCCCATTGAGTGGATCCACGCCGTAACCGGCGTGGTCTAATCTCATACTATGAGGGTGCGATACCGCGCGGTCGGTCCGGCTAACGTATAGCCATTGATCCCCAACGCATGGAGGCGATCAAGCTCAGACGTGTACGGGCAGGAGCGACAACTTGGGCATACCACGCAGGATTAAATCGTAGGAGAAATCAGTTTAATCCTACGTCTAAAAAACCTACAAATCGGTGTGCACCAGAAAATAAGACGGCGGCCCGATATGGACCGCCGTCTTATGTTTAGTCGCGCTAATGGCGAACTTAAACATGTCAGCTATTACTGGCAGAACTGTTGGTCCGTGCCGGGGGGGGGGGTACGCCAATGGTTGGCCTTTACCGATACCAGTGAGTCATATAAACTCATGAAGTGAGTTGTTCCACCTGCTCCCAAACACCTTTCAAATCCTTGGGATACGAATACTCTGAAGTTTGTCTCTCAGAAATCATATCCGCCTGTAACTGTAAGAGCGCTTGGAGCGAACACCTTTGCGCCTTTTCATTTCCTTGTTTATCTTTGACATAGATGGTCAACGCGCCGTTTTCCATCACGAGTTTGCCTAATTGCTCTCCTTCGGCCTCAATATAACGACCCACGGTACGGAGGTGCTCGGGAAGAGACCAGAGTTTGGGAAAGTTCCATAGGTCAGCCTGCTTTTGTGCCGGCTTTTTTTTCCAAAATGGCCTTCTACGTCGAGCCCATTTTTTATCCAAAATTTCTAGCTCCGCGCCCGTGAATTGTCGCTGCAACCGAGTCGACGAGGCTGCACTTGAGAAAATGAAATTGAGGATTCCTTGCCTAGAGTTACCACTTTGCACTGCTCCCGCATCCTGTTCTGGTAACTTCCGCCAAGGCTCAGGAACAATTGTCCGTCGATCAGAACGTGAATCTTCCACGGTTACAAGATACATGTCTCCCTGAAGTTCGACCTGCAAAAATATTGGGTGAAATTTCATACTTTCTTGCCCGATGACTCTCAGTGATCGAGCATATTGTTTCAGGTCCATCATACAAATTCCCTCCAAAAAGGCAGCCGCTTCAAATAATTTCAAGAGGAGGCAATTGGAATGCCAAATTGCGACTTATTTTCATCACATAAGATGTTGAATAGTGTCGCCGCCAACGAAAACTGCCCCGTTCTCGCTAACAAAAACGAACCCGGTGGCTGCGGCAGGATTTTCGAAAGGAGTTGTGGCGTAGGTTTTTAGGATGAAGCAGTCAGGGG
>Ga0214472_10002337_pt1 | contig 20574 bp, 16 predicted proteins | sample RVTome_6_FD_207662 | JGI IMG/M metagenome (GOLD analysis project Ga0214472, IMG submission 207662) | Soil microbial communities from uranium-contaminated site in the Upper Colorado River Basin, Wyoming, United States - RVT140D175 | ecosystem: Environmental > Terrestrial > Soil > Contaminated >...
TATACTCCACGCGAGGAAGAACCTCAGATTGTTGTACCGATGGCAGATGTATTTATCTCGGCACCGGGATTAACTGCAAATCAGGTAGAGCGACAAGTCGTCACCCCACTGGAAAAACTGTTGACACAAATTGATGGTGTCGAACATGTCTATTCAGTATCAAATAATGATAATGCGGTTGTTACTGTGCGTTTCTATGTTGGTGAAGACAGGGAAGACTCACTGGTAAAAATCTATAATAAAATCTACTCGAATCAGGACAAGGTACCTGCTGCCGTTTCTTCGTGGGTGGTTAAACCGGTGGAAGTAGATGATGTGCCTATCCTGTTAATCGCATTATGGAGCGATAATCCGCAACGTTATAGTGATCATGAATTAAGACGACTTTCTGAAGAGCTCATTGATAAATTACAAATAATAAAGAACACCAACAGGATTGAAATAACAGGAGGTCGCCCTCGTCAAATACGTGTGGAATTAAATCCCGAAGCATTAGCTGCAAGAAGAACTGCACCTTTAGATGTCGCTCAGGCTTTGGAGCTTTCTAATAAGAGACAACATTCCGGAGTTATTCAACAACGCGATAATGAAATTGTTATTGAGTCAGGTGACTTTATTCATAATGCAGAAGAATTAATGCATTTGGTTATTAATGTTGTTGATGGCGTTCCCATTTATCTTGAAGAGGTTGCAAGCATTATTGATGGGCCGGCTGAACCCGATAGTTACACATGGATAGGATTTGGATCGGCTGATCAAAATTATAATGATAATGATAATAAAAATTATTCTCCTGCTGTCATTATTTCAGTTGCCAAGCAACATGGTTCCAATGCAGTAAAAGTTGCAAATGATGTTGAAGAATATTTACAGGTTCTTAAAAAGGAAATATTGCCTGACGATATTGAATATAGACTGATTCGTAATTATGGCGATACTGCAAATGAAAAGGTAAATGATCTGGTCAATAGTTTAATCATCGCAATCATTACCGTATTAATATTTATCGGTCTGTTTATTGGCTGGCGAGCTGCTTTGATTGTAGGGTTGGCTATCCCTGTTTGTTATGGTGCGACCTTGGGTCTTGATTTCTTTGGCGGCTATACTATTAATCGCGTTACTCTATTCGCTTTGATTTTGGCTTTAGGTTTGCTTGTCGACGATCCAATTACAGGTGTTGATAATATAGAAAGATTTTTGAGAAACGATAATGGCAGTAATAGTCGTGAAAATGTAATCACAGCAATGTTTGAGATCCGCAATGCTCTTATTATGTCGACTATTGCGATTATTCTAGCCTTTGTCCCACTTGCCTTTATCACCGGCATGATGGGGCCGTATATGGCACCTATGGCATTTAATGTGCCAGTAGCAGTTACGATAAGTACTGTCGTTGCCTTCTTCGTCACACCCTGGGCGGCATATAAATTTCTAAAAAATAAAAATATAAAACAAAAAACTAATATTGAACATTCTAATCTATATCAAATTTATTCCAGATTAATTAATCCACTTGTTTCGCAACGCAGGAATGCATGGATATTTATAAGCATTATTGTTTTGTTATTCATTACAGCATCGGCTTTACCACTGTTTCGAGCAGTACCGTTAAAATTGTTGCCTTACGATAACAAGAATGAATTTCAGATCGTTATAGATATGCCTGAAGGAACGACGTTGGAACGTACACAAGCTGTTACACAAGAAGTAGCTGATTATTTAAAAACTCTACCGGAAGTACGAGAGGTAGTTGGCTTTGCCGGTCTGTCATCACCAATGGATTTTAATGGAATGATCAGGCATTACTATTTAAGACAGGGCAGTCATGTCGCTGATATACGTGTCACTTTGGTGGAAAGACTAAAACGTGTTCATCAATCACATGAAATAATTACACGCATTCGTTCCGACGTTAGTCAGATCGGCAATGATTATGGGGCTAATATTAAATTTGTCGAAGTACCTCCAGGCCCGCCTGTGTTATCAACGATCACCGTTGAAGTGTATGGTAAGGAAACGTCAGATTATAAAGAATTGCAGGATGCAGCGTATGTCGTTGCTGATAGATTAAAAAAAGAAGAATTTGTCGTCGACATTGATACATCAATAGAGAGTCCTCAGCAAAAATTAAGATTCGTAACAGATAAAGAAAAAGCGGCCTTGTCTGGAATAGCGACGGAAGATATTTCTCAAACAATGTTGTTGGCATCAAAAGGAATGGTGGTGACCTATCTTGAAGTGCCTACAGAAGCAAATCCATTACCAATTATTCTACGCTTGCCACTGGATCGACGTTCGTCTCTTGCAGAATTTTCTTCGTTACAAGTCAAAGGCAGGGCTGGTATTACAAAGATACGTGATGAGAAAGGAGTTGTTGATGCTCCGCAACCTTTGGTTCCATTAGGTGAATTAGGTGTTTTCGAAAAGAGTCAGGTTGAAACGAGTATTTATCATAAGGACTTAAGACGCGTTAGTTATGTGTATGCGGAGATTGCAGGTCGACCTCCAGTTGATGTTATTCTTGATGTGAATGCAGATTTAAATAATGAACAAGCAGTTGAGTTCAGGCCATTAGATAAACGAACACATCTTTCTCCCGGTGGTGGATTGAAGTGGACGCTGGATAAAGACATTACAACAGTCTGGAATGGTGAAGGAGAATGGCAAATAACTTTGCGAGTTTTTCGTGATATGGGGCTGGCATTTGCTGCGGCCATGGTGGGTATATTCTTTGTGTTACTCATTCAAACCAGTTCCGCTAAATTAACCATCATTATTATGTCTGCAATACCGTTAACAGTAATCGGTGTTATGCCCGGTTTCTGGTTATTAAATAATATTGGTGAGCGCACAATCGCAGACACACCAAATCTGGTTTTATTTACAGCAACAGCGATGATAGGCATGATTGCTTTGGCCGGTATTGTTATCAGAAACTCTCTGATATTAGTTGAATACATCAATCTCTCATTATCAAATGGGCTAAACTTGAAAGATGCCTTATTGCGAGCAGGTGCAGTACGTATGAGACCGGTGTTATTAACGGCAGGTACAACAATGTTAGGTAATATTATCATTACACTGGATCCGATATTTAGTGGCCTGGCCTGGTCAATTATCTTCGGCATTATTGCCTCAACCATTTTTACATTATTGGTAGTACCGGTTTGTTATTTTCTGGTTTATCAAAAAGCGTTAGAAACTAAACCTATCGGGATGTCGACATGAAAACAAAAATAAAGATAATTTCGATAATCATAGTAGTCGCATTGTTATTTATCCTGATTGCATTTTTATCAGGCGCTTTTGTTGAAAAGATCAAACCTGAAAATTTAAATGCCAAAAAAAATAATATAACAGGGGTTCAGTTTGAAGTAAAAACAAGCACTGAAGATACCATTGAAATTGCCACCGGGACTATTAGTGCACGTGATGAAACCTCCGTGTCATCAAGAATACTGGCAACAATCAGCGCAATATATGTTCGTGCCGGTAATTCAGTCAAACAGGGTGATATGTTAGTGCAGTTAGATGATCGTGAATTAAAAGCGAAATATGCACAAATAAAACAGTTGGTTGTAACTGCAAAGGCATCACTTGATGAAATAAAACTAGAATATGGACGTATTAATAATTTATATGATCGTCAGGTAGTCTCTCGGGCAGAGTTTGATCGAGTAAATGCATCACTAAAATCCAGTCTTGCAAATTATCAACGAAGTCAGGAACAGTTAAACGAAGCAGAAGCAGCCTTATCTTTTGCTACGATTAAGAGTCCAATCGATGGCAAGGTTATTGAACGTTATGCGGAACCCGGCGATACGGCTTCACCCGGCGTGCCCTTGATCAAGATATACAACCCTTCGCTATTACGTTTAGATGCACAGGTAAGAGAATCATTGGTATCGGGTACCAATGTTGCTGAAGGCATTAATGTTTATATTGATGCCATTAAAAAAGAACTAACAGGTATTGTTGATGAAGTCGTGCCTTCTGCTGATCCCGGATCAAGATCTGTAACGGTCAAAGTATTGTTGCCTGCGAGTGAAGGATTATATCCAGGTATGTTTGGAAGGCTATTAATCCCGACAGGGAAGGTTGAACTTAACTATATCCCAAACAGTGCAGTTACCAGGTTGGGTCAACTTGAGTTTGTCGACGTCCTGAAAGATAACAGAATATCAAGACGTTTTATTCGTACAGGTCGGGAAAATGACAAGGGTGAACTGGCAGTGCTTAGCGGTCTTGAAAAGGGTGAAATAATAATTATCAAATAATAACTATTGTTTAGTTATTGCGTTTTCATGACCCTGACGTGCTACCAGATTTTTCTAATAATTGGATGTTAGTAATAACCGGGCACGGGCTAAAAGTTTTATATATTTAAAATATGACTAAATGAATAGAAACTGATGCGTTATCAATAAATGCATCAGAGTTATCAAAATCTTTTTTTTCATAAGGACAATCCTAACGATGCCAATTCCCAGACTTGCCACCTGATTTTTCCAATAATTTAATATTGGAAATAATCATGCCTCGGTCAACGGCTTTACACATGTCATAGATGGTAAGAAGAGTTACTTGAACCGCCGTTAACGCCTCCATTTCAACCCCGGTTTTCCCATCAGTTTCTGCGCGGCATTCGCAATAGACGGATGAATTATCTTCATCGATATTTAAATCAATATTGATATGCGTCAGTGAAATGGGATGGCAAAGCGGAATAAGTTCCGATGTTTTTTTTGCGCCCATAATGCCGGCAGTTCGGGCAATTCCCAAAACATCTCCTTTTTTATGCCCGCCTTCTTTAATTAACGACAAGGTTTCGGCTTGCATGCTGATGGAACCGCTGGCAACAGCAATACGGCGTGTTACCGATTTATTACCGATATCAACCATATGAACCGCGCCTTCTTCATTAAAATGCGTTAATTTAGACATTTAAATATTGTGTATTTGATATAATTTACAATATTACCCAAATATAGGTTTTAGTGAAACACATGCAGGTATCTGTTAAATATTTTGCCAGTTTACGTGAATTAGTGGGCGAAGCGAGTTCAGTCATTGATGTTGAGGAAAACACTCCAGTCAGTGAATTGTGGCAGTCTATTATTGAAAGCAAGAATATTGAATTTGATAACGTCATGATGGCAGTCAATATGGAATATGTGAAGTCAGAATATCAACTGAAGTCCGGCGATGAAGTGGCTTTTTTTCCACCAGTCACGGGAGGCTGATATGCTAATCGAAATCCGAAAGAAGCCATTTAATGCCTATACCGAGATGCAATGTTATCTTGATAGCCTCGATATAGCAGGACATTATGGTGCGACAGCAAACTTTGTTGGAACGATGCGAGATTTTAATGAAGATAAAAAAGTGACTTACATGACGCTCGAACATTATCCAGGAATGACAGAAAAACATCTTGATGCCATAGCCAAATCAGCCAGCGAAAAATGGAATTTACTGGATGTTCTTATCCTGCATCGAATCGGCAAGGTAAAAATCGGTGAAGATATTGTTTTAGTCGCGACCTGGTCTGCGCATCGCAAAGATGCGTTTGAAAGTTGTCGTGCAATTATGGAGCAATTAAAATCCGGCGCGCCATTCTGGAAGAAAGAAGAAACGAACTCAGGCGCGAAATGGGTTGAGAAAAACACACCCGGTTATTAATTCCGCATGTCTTTAAATAAAAATCCTGATTTTCTAATCATTGGTGCCGGCATCGTCGGTCTTACACTTGCGCTTGAATTAAAAACGCAAAATCCTGATGCAACAATCACCATTCTTGAAAAAGAAAAACATCCCGGTGTTCATGCCAGTGGTCGTAATAGCGGTGTACTGCATGCCGGTTTTTATTACACAGCCGACTCCTTAAAAGCAAAACTCTGTCGCGATGGTAATCATGCATGGCGGCGTTATTGTGTAGAGAATAATCTGACACTGAACCATTGTGGAAAATTAGTCATCGCACGTAATGAAGAAGAATTAAACGGACTGGATGAATTATATAAGCGCGGTCAAATCAATGGCGTTGAATTGAAAATGATAACGGCAGAAGAAGCGTTAGCAATAGAGCCTAATGTCTATACTCTGGATCGTGCCTTATGGTCGCCGACTACAGCAACTGTGAATCCGATGGAAGTCGTTAATTCTATTGAGCAGAAGTTAATTACTGCCGGAATAGTCATTTTAAACGATACCGCTTATGTAAAAAGAAAAGATGATAATGTCATAACAAGCAAGGGCGAGTTTGAACCGGGTTATGTGATTAATGCCGCCGGATTGTATGCAGACAAGATCGCAAAAGATTATGGTTTTTCACAAGATTATAAAATCCTGCCTTTTAAAGGTTTGTATCTTTATGCCAATGACAATGGCTTAAAATTAAAAACCAACGTTTATCCGGTACCAGATCTACGTAATCCATTCCTGGGTGTTCATTTTACAGTCACGGCTGAGAATAAAACAAAAATAGGTCCCACAGCGATTCCTGCATTCTGGCGAGAGAATTACTCTGGACTAGACCAATTCGATCTTAAAGAAATGATCGATATTATCGGTATCGATGCGAGTTTATTTTTAAAAAACAACTTCGGCTTCAGGAAGCTGGCAGTCAATGAGATGATGAAATACTCAAAAAGAAAACTGGTACGTCTTGCCGGAACATTACTGAGAGATATAAAACAGTCTGATTTCAGACAATGGGGCAAGCCCGGTATTCGTGCGCAGTTAATTAATGTCAAAACAAAATCACTGGAAATGGATTTTAAGTTTGAAGGTGACGATAAATCGTTTCATGTCCTGAATGCCGTCTCTCCTGCTTTTACCTGTGCAATTCCGTTCAGCCAACTTTTGGTTGAAGAGATCAAGAATAAAATTTAATTATTGGCCTGTTTGGAATCATTCGATAATGGTGGTGGTAATTCTTTATGGTCATGCAGTGTTCCGCTGTCTTCAAGGAATTCAATGATTGTATCCCAGTCAGCTACGTCTTTTTTCACCAGGGAAGGAGGATAAATTTCATGTATGCCAATTCCTTGTTCGGCAGCGTTAACATAATTTTGCGTGTCTCTAAGTTTAGCGATAAATGGAAACTTAACCTGCTCTAAAAATTTATCGAGTTGCGTGAGTATTTTTGTATTTTTTTTCACGCGGTTTGCAACTACGCCAACTTTTATATCGAAGCTTCTTATTTTTACATGCAGTAATAAATCTGCAATGAGTCTAGTGGTTGCATGGATATCACCATCGGAAGGCGTGACAGGGATAATGATATAATCGCTATTTATTACAAAATCATTCAATTCAAGACCTCTGACACCGGCCGGGGTGTCTATCACCATGCGATCTGTTCCGGCGGGTACTCGCATTTGCCAGCTTCGAGTAACACCCTGATTTTTTTGACTTGCATCAATACCATGAATAGAAGGAAAGCGTTCTGGTCGTTTTTTCAACCAGCGAATTGAAGTGCCTTGTGGGTCATAATCAATCAACGTTGTACGTAAATTGTTAGCCGCAAAGATACTGGCAATATTGGTGCACAATAAGGATTTCCCGCAGCCGCCTTTTGAGTTAAGTACAGTAATGCGTTTAATTTTATAATCACTATTACTAACAGGATGCATAATATTCTGACCATATAACATGAAGTACTTCATTAATGTACATTAAAAAAGCTATGTATTTCAATAGGAAATACTATATTACTTAATAAATTAGTTGAAGTTGTGTTGAAATTAACACTTTTTCCGGGTTTTTCAGATAGATGCCTGGATAAGTAGATAATTGATGTTAAAACTTAAAAAACGGGAACTAGATTTTAAGTTTTAGTTAAATTCATATTTAAACAATGCCATGAAATAATTGCACATCGACCATTTCATCCGGGGTAACACCTTCACTATCTAATGGTAGAACAATAAAACAATTTGCATCGGCCATTGAGCGTAATATGCCTGAGCCTTGTTTGCCTGTTTTACGAACTATCGTTCGTCCTGTTTCATCTTTTTCCAATACACCGCGTTGATATTCAACACGACCCGGGCGTTTCTTTAATTTTGAAACACAGGGGACTTTTAACAGGATTGGAGGAGTATATTTTTCGCCCATTAATTTTTTTAAGCCGGGTAGGACAAATTGATAAAAGGTAATCATGACTGATACCGGATTACCAGGCAGGCCAAAGAAATATGTCTTGTCGATCTTGCCGAAGGTAAGAGGGCGGCCGGGTTTCATGGCAACTTTCCAGAAATTAACGTCACCAAACTTTTCCAATGTTTCTTTTATATAATCGGCATCACCAACAGAAACACCACCGGAGGTGACAAGCACATCAGCTTCTTCAGCGGCTTCCTGAAAGGCACGTTCTAATAATTCTTTATCGTCTCCAACAACGCCCATATCGATAATCTCAACACCTAAGCGAGCCAGCATGCCATATAAGGTATAACGATTACTGTCATAAATAGCACCGTCTTCCAGTTCTTCACCGACCGAACGTAGTTCATCGCCGGTTGAGAAAAATGCGACTTTAATATTTTTAAATACGGATACGTTTACAAAACCAAGCGATGCTAATAAACCGATATCAGCGGGCGTGAGTCGCATACCTTTTTCGAGCACCAGATCGCCAATTGCCAAATCTTCACCGGCTTCTCTAACATTGTCTCCAGGTTTTGTATCATTACCGATGTTAATAAAATCACCTACGACAATGGCTCGCTCTTGTATTACAACGGTATCGGTCCCTTCTGGCATAATTGCGCCAGTCATAATTCGTACACATTCACCTTCATTGACAAAGTCACGAAAAGGTTTTCCAGCAAGACAAGTTCCAATCAAACTCATTTTTTTTATTTCATGATCAGGTATATCCGATCCTTTGATGGCATAACCATCCATTGCCGAGTTTCTGCCGCCGGGCACATTAATTTCGGATGTTATATTGTTAGCTAAAACTCGCCCCAATGCTTCTCTAACTGGAACGGATTCGGTTTCTTTAACGGGCTTTATAGTATTAAAAATATTCTCAAGTGCTTGAACGGGCGTAATTGAATCTGGATCATAATCATCCATACAACTTGGATCGTTTTGTATTGTTTTCTCAGCCATGGCTTATTTTCTCATTATTATTTTTGCAAATATTGTTAATAATATATTCAACAATCGTTTCATAGTTATTTAAATCCAGAAGTGTTAATTCAGTTTTCTCAGTCAGAGGCGCATCACTCGCAATCGCGATCACGCTTTCATCCGAACTCGAAATTAAAGGATGACCGAGACTCGGGCGATGCAATTCGATCTTTGGTATGGCCTCCGGTTTAAAACCTTCTACCAGTATTAAGTCCAGTTTAGCCTGATCAAGATGTGAAATATATTCTTCAAGACGAATCTGTGCATCTTCTTCGTCTTGTTCGACCATTAACGCCCAACGTTTTTTTGAACCAATTAACATCTGGTTGGCACCGGCTTTTCTTATTTCATAACTGTCCTTGCCGGGTTGATCGATCTCAAAAGTATGATGTGCATGTTTAATTACACCGACTTCAAGGCCACGTTTTTTAAACAACGGAATAATATTGATTAATAACGTCGTTTTTCCTGTGCCGCTGTAGGCTGCAAAACCAATGATGGGAATTTTTGTTTTGATAGGGTTCATAAACTGCTTTCTACAGCTTGTATATCTTCAAGTGTATTTAAGTTATCAAACGTTTTCGGTATATCTGAAAAATCGGCGATAGCCAAAGTATGTTGATTAAACCACTTATCTATTTTTCTTTCACCCTGACTCAGAAAGTTATTCATTGACGAAAGTAATTCTTTTTTCATTAAACAAAATACCGGCTGCATACGTTCACCATTATGCGCGACGCTGATGTCAGCATTTTCTGTTTCTAAGGATGTAATAAGACGTTGTGCAAGATCTTCAGGGATAAAAGGCGAGTCGCAAGGCGCGGTTAGCATATATGGCGTTTGTATTTTATTCAGCGAACTCGCCATTCCTGCAAGTGGGCCATGAAAACCGCTTAATTCATCCGAAACAATATCAAAACCATATTCTGCATATTTGTCGTGATTTCGATTGGCATTAATTAATATACTTCCGACTTGAGGTTTTAATATTTCTATAATGTATTCGATCATTGGTTTGTTATTTAATAGAACTAAACCTTTATCCTGACCTTCCATACGCCGTGCTTGTCCGCCAGCCAGGATAACGCCGGTAATATCATTCTTTGAAATTGTTTGCATGCTCAGGTTTTATTATGAATCAGTTTTTTAAACTAGTCGTCTTGTTTGAGGTTAGCAACTTCTCTTTTCGGTGGAAGTTCGACATCAAATTCGATATTTTCCTTACCGTTGTATATTAAAAAATGTTTGCTCTTTGCTCTCGATAATAATGTGATATTTAAATCACGGGCAAGGCTTAATCCCATTTGTGTAATGCCGGAACGGGACAAGAGCACAGGTACCCTCATTTGCGCGACTTTAATTACCATTTCAGAAGTAAGCCGACCGGTTGTATAAAATATCTTGTCGTCTCCAGAGATACCTTCTAACCACATCTTGCCGGCAATCGCATCAACCGCGTTATGTCTGCCAACATCTTCAATAAAAATTATAGGTTCTGTTCCGTGGCATAATGCACAGCCATGTACCGCACCGGCATTTTTATATACATCATTATGAATACTCAGATTTTTTAATAAGGCATATAAGTCGGATTGTTTAAGATTGAATCCTTGTATATCCAGATCATTCAAGTTCTCCATGATGTCACCAAAGATAGTGCCTTGACCACATCCGGTCGTAACGATTCGTGGTCCTAATCTATCGACCCAATCATCGCGTTCACTAAAGCTGGTTATCGCTACAGCATTAACATCCCAATCGACTTGTACGGATTTTATTTCTTTTAAATCACTTACAAGCCCCTGGTTTTTAATATAGCCCAAAGCCAGCATTTCAGGTTGAGTACCAAGCGTCATCAGCGTGACTATTTCATAGCTATCGATATAAATGGTAAGCGGACGTTCTTCAGCAATATGTAGTTCACGTGTGTTCTGATATTCATCAGTGGCAAGAACAGGAGCGGTGGCAGGAAGTCCGGCGTTGGTCATTTCCGGACGATAGTCATTGGACACGTTAGCCTCCAGTAACATTCATATGCCGGAATATGATTGGCTTTGCAGTTAAATCGAATTCATGTCCTTTCGGTTTAATCAACATGGAATCTCGAATGGCTTGTTTTAATTTTTCATTATCTTCTGGATAAGCACGTAATGTTTTGCGTAGATCGACTGAATGTTCCTGACCTAAACATAATAACAAACGACCCTCACAAGTAAGACGGACACGATTGCAATCATCACAGAAGTTATGACTATGTGGCGATATAAAGCCAACGCGTGTTCCTGTTTCAGTCACTTTATAATACTTTGAAGGGCCATTCGTTGTTTCTGTTGTCGGAATCAGTTCGAAGACCTGTTCCAGATCCTGTTTTATTTGATCGCTGGAATAATATGCTTCAGCTCGGTCATGATCACCAATAACACCTAATGGCATCTCTTCAATAAAACTGATATCCATACCACGATCGCTGGCGTAACGAACCAGATCAATGACTTCATCATGATTACGATTCTTTAAGATAACCGCATTGATTTTTATTTTTTCAAAACCGGTGGCTAGCGCGGCATCAATACCGGCGAGCACGTTATTCAAATCACCAACACGTGTGATACGTTTGAATTTCTCCGCATCGAGCGAATCAAGACTGATATTAATTCGTTTTACACCGGCATCTTTTAATTCGTGTGACATTTTTGTGAGCTGGGAACCGTTAGTTGTTAACACTAATTCGTCCAGCCCGGACAACGAACCAATATCTTCAAATAACTTTATAACATTACGGCGAATGAGTGGTTCACCGCCGGTAATACGAATTTTTTTAACACCGAGTTCGGTAAAAGCTTGTGCGATTTTTGTTATTTCTTCCAGCGTTAACAGTTGTGCACGCGGCACGAACTGCATTTCATCATCCATGCAATAGACGCAACGGAAGTCACAACGATCAGTCACAGAAATACGCACGTAATCGACAACTCGATTGAATTTGTCGACGAGTACTTCTTGTAAATTGTTTGTTGTTTCGTTCATCTAACTAGTGACAATGAATATAATGATTAATTCGTATGTATTTTAAACGTTGTATTTATTGAAAGGAAATCCGATTAATTATAACGCAATAAAACAGTGGAATATATTGAAATAACAGTGATTTACGCTAATTCGGCATAATACTGATGCATTACCAATCTTTGTAGGGGTGGGTAACAAGGCAAATATTGTAATAACGAGGGTCATCCGAGACATCATCTCCAGCCCAATCAGGCAAGGTGAACTTTTCATCTACAGAATTGAGTTCCAGTTCGGCAACAATCAGCCCTTCATTGTCTCCAGCAAAAACATCAATTTCCCATTCATGTCCATCATGCATGACATGAAAGCGTGTTTTCTCAATTAAAGGTTTATCGCACAGTGATTCGAGCATCTCTCTGGCATCATCGACAGGAATAGCATAATCATATTCACTTCGTTGAATTCCAATAGTTTTACTTTTGATATTCAGATTGGCTTTGTTGCCGTTAATTCTGATGCGAATAGAGCTTTTTTCATTGCTCCCCATGTAACCCTGAATTATAGAAATGCCTTCGTCAGCATTTTTACGCCAGTTATCATTGACGATTAAAAATTTATGTTCGATTTCAGTTGCCATAGTTTTATTACTATTTTATTCAAATTTTAAATGTTTGTTTGCCAGATAAATAATCCACAATACAGGTACGCCAATCAAGGATGCAATCAAAAAGAATTGTGTATAACCAACGTTTTCAACAATAGAGCCTGAATAACCACCGATTAATTTTGGTAGAAGTGTCATCAGTGAACTGAATATCGCGTATTGCATTGCGGTAAATGAAATATTGGTTAAGCGAGAGAGAAACGCAACAAATGCCGCGCTGGCTAAACCGGCCGATAAGTTATCGGCTGAAATCACAAAGTAGAGTAGAGTTATGTCATAACCTTTTATTGCCAGTAACATAAATAACAGGTTAGTTAGTACGGTTAATAATGCACCGACGAATAATATTTTTATTACGCCAAATCGTACTGATAGTATTCCACCTAAAAAACCTCCCAGTAAAGTCATAAATAAGCCAAAGGTTTTAACAATTGAGGCAATTTCTATTTTGCTATAACCAAGCTCCTGGAAGAAAATATTTGAAATGACGCCAAGTACAATATCTGAAATACGATATAAACCAATGAGCGCTAATAGCAGGAAAGCCAGTTTAATTCCATAACGTTCAAAAAAATCGAGCACAGGCGCAATATAACTTTCATCGATGACTTGTTGATCAATAAATTTAATTTTTATTGATAACAAGGTTATGGATACAGCGACTATTATTCCAAGCGCTAATCGCAATAGTTCTATAAAGAAATTAGAAACTGCATGATTGTTTAATACACTATCGAGATTATCTTTCCAGAGTGCAGCGACATCAGAACTTAATAAAAATGAAATCACAAAACCGGTAGCGGCGACAAGAAAGACGACAAAGAATTTAATGTAAGTATTGCTTGAGTACTTGCTTTGTAACTTTCTATTGCTTTCGGGTTCATTAATGATAAGTGTAGTAAAAACACCAATCAACATAATGCTCGCCATACAGGCGTATGTGGTTTGCCATGCGTTGTAATTATAAGATTCTATTTCAGAGCCAAGGTAGCCTGCCAGAAACAAACTGCCTGCGCCGGACAACAACATACCGATACGATAACCGGCGATATAAGTTGAAGACATTAACGCTTGAAGTTCCATCGGTGCAGATTCAATACGATAAGCGTCAATAACAATATCTTGTGTTGCCGAAGAAAAACCAAGCATCACCGCAGCCAAAGCCATAATTTTCAGTTGTAATAATCCTGAAGAAGGATCGGTCATGCCCATTAATAATATGGAAGTGATGATGGCGAATTGAGAAACGAGTATCCATGCTCTTCTTCTGCCAAGTTTTCTAGTTAGAAAGGGAAGGGGTAGACAGTCGACTAATGGTGCCCAGACAAATTTAAAAGAATAACCCAGTGCGGCCCAACTGAAAAAAGTAACCGTTGCACGTTCTACTCCGGCTTCACGTAACCAGAGTCCCAGGGAAGAAAATATAAGTAATAACGGTATCCCCGCAGAAAGACCAAAAAATAACATGGTAATGACGCGAGGGTGTAAGAACGCCCGGAAACTATCCTGCCAGCTTTTCATTGCTTATTTTTGTTTTTTTGTGTGAAGTGTCTCCCTAGTGTACTCGATTTATTAAGGAATATTAAAGCATAAGCAATGTTGATTTTTAACGACCAAGTTTAAATGTCTGTTTCTTTTTGTGTAGACCATCGCGGAATCCTTGTCGATAATCATCCTGATAATTCTGTTTGTATCTAAAAGAAGTATAAGGATTATAGTTATAGCTATAATTATTAGGCTGGTATCTATAGCTTGGGGAATAATATTTTTTATTGTTACGGTATGAGTACGGAGGGAAATCATATTTGTTGTATGATCTGTTCTTATAGTGATGATTGTTCGAATAATAATTAGGGTGATAATTTTTGTATTGATGAGCAGGTGCGCCGATGATAATTTTTATCTCAGCAAATGCACTCATTGGAAATAGCAATAAGAGTGTCATTGAATAGAGTATATTTTTCGCTGTTGATGACATATCCTGCCTCCAATTTATTGAGCTTTGAAGATTAGAGGACTGAAATTAAAAATGGTTGCAAAAATTAAGTCGCCAAGAGTAGAAATTCATTATTGTACTCAATGTCGCTTTATTCTCAGGGCAAACTGGATCGCCCAGGAACTATTAATGACGTTTGCCGAGAAAATAGGCGAGCTGGCACTCGTTCCCTCAACAGGCGGTATGTTCACTGTCTTGCTGGATGGTGAAGAAATATTCTCGCGAAAAGAACAGGGAAGATTCCCCGACTCAAAAGAATTGAAGCAACTGATTCGTAACAGGATCGATCCGGAAATGTCACTGGGTCACAGTGATGCTTGAATCTGAAAGTTTATGGTAATTCTCTAAAATTATAGCGAGTAATTAATTATTCTTCTCTTGCTACTCTGATGCCGATAAATTCATAACTTGAATTTGATTTGTATTTATCACGAGAAGTAGTTCGTAGAGATTGTTCCGGGCTAATGAATGCGCCGCCTCGAACAACACGTTGTGTGCAGTCACCGCCTTCCCAGGCACTTTCGTCAGTTGGCGCTCCTTTGTAGTTCGGATGCCAACAATCATGCACCCATTCTGAAACGTTACCTGAAGTATCATATAGTCCAAACGGGTTTGCTCCGAAGCTACCGACTTTCATAGGTATACTGGTATTCAGTTCCTGATTGCAACCCAGGAAACAATGAGCTTTGTTAGGTTCCATATTATAGCCCCACCAGAATGGCGATTTATTGCCACCTGAAGCAGCATATTCCCATTCAGTTTCAGTCAAGAGCCGATATTTTTTGCCAGTTTCCCGCGACAGCCATTTAGCATAGTTATAGGCATCATCCCAGGAAACCAAAAATACAGGAAAAGTATCTGCATCCAGTCCCTTTGTGTTTGGTACTTTTACTTTTTCAGCTGTGGCATATTTACTATATTCGGAAAAGGTTATTTCTTTTGCACTGGCAGCAAACTTTTTTATTGAGACAGTATGTTTCGGGCTTTCTTCTGACTGTTTGGTACTGCCCATTGTGAACTCGCCGGCAGGTACCCAGACCATTACCGGTCCTTTACCACCGGATTTTAAGTCATCCTGAAAAGTAGTTTCGGTAGACGCTACTTTTGTTTCTGTTTTTTCAGGTTTTACTTCTTCAGTCGTTTCGGGGACAACTTCGGCTGTTTCTTCCTCTTCTGCTACCTCTACTTCTTCAACCATCGCTTCTTCATCAACAGCTTCTAATTCTGTTTCGACTTCAGTATCTACGGCTACAGTTTCCGGGGCAGGTTGTTTGTCTCCGCCCATCGTGAAGAATACTCCAGCAGCAATAAGGACAACGATGACGGCGGCAATGCCGATAAACAAACCTGTTTTACTTTTCGGTTCGTCAAAAGTTTCAAGTACTTCCTGATTAGCATCATTTTGAATAGCCTCAGCAAGTGATTCATCAATTGTAGCAGGCTCAGCAGCTGCATTTTCTGCAGCAATATCGCCAAGGTTTAATTCTGATGTAGCCTCTAACACATCTTCTGTTACAGGTTCATTTTCAATAGCTACAGCAGCGACTGCTGAATCTTTGACAGTAACAACGACAGCAGTTGTATTGTCCTGACGCGGCATATTCGCTTCTTCAACCGCTTTCATTAGTGCCTCGGCACATTCTTTAGGCGATTCAGACCAATCTGAGTACTGAATTATTTTTCCTGAACTTAAAGTATCCAGGCCGTCACTACATAAAAGTATTTTATCGCCGGCTTCTAATTCAAGCGGTGTCGATGGCACATCAATTTCATTAATATCTTCACCAGTGACAGCACTCATTAGCATATTGCGAGACAAGCCAGGCTCTGCATCTACCGGAGTTCCATCCGCTTCCATCCTGTCCAGAAAGCCGCCGTAACTATGATCAGCATTTTTTTTGATTAATTCTCTGTTTCGAATGAGATAGCAATGACTGTCACCAACACTGGCCCACCACATTTTTCCGTCTTCAAGGATAGCGGCGACCATGGTGCAACCCATGCCTGACAGTGCAGGTGTTTCTGTAACCGTTTCTTTTATTGAATTATTTGCTTTAACAACTGCATTTTCGAGAACTTCAGCAATATTCTCTGTAGGATAGTTTGAAGAAACATGCTTGTTAAAGGCTTGAACAGCCATATTACTGGCCACATTTCCGGCAGCGTGACCACCCATACCATCAGCGATGACGACAAGTGCACTTGGTTTGCCTTTGGCATCAGTGAGGTTGGTAATAAGAAATGCATCTTCTTGATAATCTCTAGCGCCATCTATTTGTGAGCCGGCTAATTCAAATTCAAGTGCCATACGCTAGAAAATCTCCGTCTGAATAATTCAGGAAAATATTTTTAAATTATTGATATTATTAATTATTATTCAGTACTTAATATAGAAAATACTGTTTTGATAATATTCGTATTATTATGGCTCATTATCCTACCAGTCAATCAATAAATTACAATTAAATACTTGATTAAAATCAATAAATTGGCTTAGTTGATGTTAAATTATTAGTTCTTTTAAAACGTCATTGTGAATAATACAGATAAAAACACTAACCAAACTGATACGCTTCGTACGCGACTGGCTAACGTACGCCTGGCTGAGCGCTTCAAACTTACTCAGCAGTTTGAAAGATTACACAAACGATCTGAAGTTAAGCAAGCTGATTGGGAGGCACTGGTTCGCAAGATTGAAAACTCAATTCAAACCAGGTTAGACAGGCAAGCGACGTTACCACATTGCCGTTTTGATGATGAATTACCAATCAATCAGCATAGGGAAGTCATAGCCAACGCATTAGAAAATAATCAGGTTGTTATTATTTGTGGTGAAACCGGTTCCGGTAAAACAACGCAGCTTCCAAAGCTTTGCCTTACTTTAGGTCGCGGTATAGAGGGTTATATCGGTCACACACAACCGAGGCGTATTGCCGCGAGAACCGTGGCAAAGCGCATTGCTGATGAACTGGAATCTGAATTAGGTACACACGTTGGTTATAAAATACGCCATCAGGATGTCACGAATAAAAATTCTTATATCAAATTAATGACAGACGGCATTTTGTTAGCCGAGCTTCAACAGGATCGTTATCTGAATCAATACGACACATTAATTATTGATGAAGCACACGAGCGCAGTCTGAACATTGATTTTATCCTGGGTTATTTAAAAGAGCTTTTGCCCAAACGACCCGATTTAAAAGTCATCATTACTTCGGCAACGATTGATGTCACCCGTTTTTCTGAACACTTTAATAATGCGCCTATCATTGAAGTGTCTGGTCGAAGTTTTCCGGTTGATGTGTTGTATCGTCCAATCGAAGAAGGTGAAGACAGCGAAGAATCTCGCGGACGTGAAGGTGCAATTCTGGATGCGATACATGAATTAACCTCATTTGATATGGGTGACATTCTTATATTTCTAGAAGGCGAAGGCGAGATACATGAAACCGATAAATTTCTACGAAAACAAAACTTACGTGACACAGATATTTTACCGCTTTATGCACGTTTGAGTTCATCCCGACAAAATAAAATCTTTGCACCGCATAAACGTCGTCACATTGTGCTGGCGACGAATATTGCAGAAACATCGTTAACGATTCCTGGTGTGCGCTATGTGATCGATAGTGGTATGGCACGCATCAGTCGTTATAGTTATCGCAGCAAAGTACAACGTTTACCCATCGAAAAAATATCAATGGCAGCAGCGAACCAACGCAAAGGTCGTTGTGGTCGTACCAGTGATGGTATTTGTGTGCGCCTCTATAGCGAAGAAGACTTCCTTTCTCGTAGTGAATTCACACAACCGGAAATATTACGTACCAATCTTGCTTCCGTCATTTTGCAAATGAAAGCATTGAATATTGGAGATATAGAAAACTATCCTTTTATTGATCCGCCCGATAAGAAATTAATTAATGATGGACTGCGTGTGTTGCAGGAAATTAATGCGCTGGATAAACAGGATAAGCTTACGCCAACAGGTAAAAACATAGCGCGTTATCCATTAGATCCAAGACATGCACGATTATTAATTGCAGCGAATGAGTTTAATTGTCTGAATGAAATATTAATTATTGTCAGCGCTTTAAGTATTCAAAGTCCAAGAGAACGACCAATTGATAAACAGGAAAAAGCTGATAAAGCACATGAACAGTATGATGATGAGAATTCAGATTTTTTATGGTTTGTTAATCTTTGGCATTTTTATCAAAAGCAAATAAAAAAACTTTCACAAAACAAATTAAGAAAGCTGTGTCAGCAAAACTTTCTGTCGTATATGCGAATGCGTGAATGGATCGATATACACAGACAATTGCGTCATGTCTGCACAGAAATGAAATTTGCAATCAACACTGAACCGGCAAGTTATCAGAATATTCATTGCGCCATCTTAACCGGTATGCCAAGTCATGTTGCATTCCTGTCAGAGAAACATGAATACACCGGTGCCAGAGATATTAAATTAAATATCTTTCCGGCATCAGGTCAGTTTAATAATAAACCAAAGTGGATCGTTGCTGCTGATCTGGTTGAAACATCGCGCTTGTATGCGCGTAATGTCGCGCGCATCGAATCAAACTGGTTGATTAATACAGCGGCACATTTATTGAAATACGATTATTCAGATGCACACTGGCAAAGCAAAAGCGCACGTGTCGTTGCTTTAGAAAAAATCAGTTTGTATGGCATGACTCTGGTTGCCGGCAAAAGAGTGAACTATGGTCGGATTAATCCGGTTGAATCAAAAGCCCTGTTTATCAGGAATGCTTTGGTTGAAGGCGATCTGGAATCTGCTGCCAATTTCTTTAAGCATAATAATAAAATTATAAAAGAACTTAGAGAGCTTGAAAAAAAATCACGCCGACCGGATATCGTCGATGAAGAAGCAATCTATGCTTTTTATGATAAAGCTTTGCCAGTAGACGTTTACGATGGTCAAACATTCGCAATCTGGGTGAAGAAGCTTGATAAAGATCAGAAGCAGGCTTTGTTTCTTTATAAAGAATCTATCATGAGTCATGAAGCCGATCATGTTACTGAAAACGCATATCCCGACACGATACAATCCAGTGGAATTAGTATACCGATTGAATACAAATTTGAACCCGGCAAAAAAGACGATGGACTTAATATCGATATACCTGTCGCAATATTAAATCAATTTGACGATAAGCAAATGGATTATCTGGTGCCGGGTTTGATCGAAGAAAAGATTATTGTCTTACTGCGATCATTACCAAAACAGATAAGAACAAAAATAGTGCCTATCCCGGAAACGGCGGCGGAATGCGCAAAAAACATTACAAATTATTCTGTTTCGTTGAAAAAAAACCTGACTGCTTATTTATTCAAAACGCGTTCTATTGAAATAGAAGATAAAGACTGGACTGACGCTTTATTGCCGAATCATTTAAAAGTAAATTATCGGATTATTGATTCGGATAATGAATTACTTGGTACTGGCAAAGATATTAATATTTTAAAGGAAGCATTCTCTGATAAAGCTGACAATGCCTTTACTGATCTTTATGAAAATGAATATGGCACTGAGGAAATAACTTCATGGGATTTTGGCGAATTACCTGTAAAGCAGGAAATAAAAATAAATGAAGATATCATTACTGTATATCCATCTTTAATTGAAGAAGAGGGTATTGTTTATAAACATGCGTTCGATAATCTGGAAACAGCCGAATATTATTTAAGGTATGGATTAAGAGCGTTATTAAAGAAAGAACTGCCTAAAGAAATT
>Ga0214472_10002338_pt1 | contig 20563 bp, 17 predicted proteins | sample RVTome_6_FD_207662 | JGI IMG/M metagenome (GOLD analysis project Ga0214472, IMG submission 207662) | Soil microbial communities from uranium-contaminated site in the Upper Colorado River Basin, Wyoming, United States - RVT140D175 | ecosystem: Environmental > Terrestrial > Soil > Contaminated >...
CTTCATCGAGATCACCAACGCCTGCAACTTCAAGTGCACCTGGTGCCCCGACGACATCATGGGGCGGCGCCGGGGCTTCATGAAGAAGGAGAAGGTCTTCCGTCTGCTGGAGGAGATCGCGGGCAAGAGGTCCTGGCTGGGCCCTCTCTATCCCGTGAAGCTCCACCAGATGGGCGAGCCCTTCCTCCACCCCGACCTCATCCCCATCGTGGAGCGGGCCGAGTCCCTGGGCGTGGGCATCGAGATGAACACCAACTGCGGCCTCATCACGCAGCCCATCGTGGACGGGCTCTACCGCGCGGGCCTGACCGGCCTCATCCTTTCGTACCAGACCCCGGACGCGGAGACCTTCAAGACCCGCAAGGCCCCCCGCCTCGTCTTCGACGACTACCGGGAGAAGGTCCGGCTGGCCGTCGAGCGGAAGGTCGCCCTGGGCGCGCGGACGCGCATCGAGATCGACATCATGAACACCAAGTACGCCGACAGCTACAAGATCGTCGGCGAGGAGGAGCAGGCCCTCGCCTTCGTGCGGGACTGGATCGAGTTCGCGCAGGCCCTGGAGCGGAAATACGACGTGCCGCCGCGCGCTCACGACTGGGAGGCCATCCGCTCCCGGAACTTCCTGGACCAGGACGAGAACGGCAGCCGCTACACCCTGCTGGACGGCGTCGAGCTCATCTGGAAGCGCTGCCACTCCTGGGGCAACGTGGTGGGCGAGCGCCACGTGGTCGAGGTCAAGGACACGTACTGTCCCGCGCCCTACGACCAGTTCGTGATCCAGTGGAACGGGGACGTGACCACCTGCTGCACGGACTACGAGGGCCGCACCAAGACGGCCAACGTCTTCGCCACGGGCATCGAGGCCATCTGGAAGGGCGAGACCCTCAAGCAGCGGAAGAAGGACATGCTGGAGGGCCGGCTCCTCGACGTCTGCGCGAAGTGCCAGGGGGTCAAGTAGGACCGCTCACTGGTCCCGGGACGAGTCGTATCTGTACGTTAGCCACATCGCCCCCACCGAAAATGGAACGGACCGGGCTCGGGGAGCGTCTATCGCTTCGGGACGGATGGAGGCTGGCGAATGAAGGCGCTGGTGGCGTGGGGTGCGGGGTTGGCGGGCGCCGTCGTGGCGACAGCGGGAGCCGTCATCGCCAGCCAGCTGCCCGCCGTCGGTGCCGGCGCGCTGCTCCATCCCGTTCGTCGCCATGTCGGCCTGCCCCCTCCGGACACCTGCGAGAGCGCTTCTTTCCCCGGCGAAGGGATCACGCTCAAAGGATGGCGATGCCGGGCAGTGGGTGACCGCCGCGCTGCGCTCGTCTACCTTCACGGGGTCACCGACAACCGCACCAGCGCGGCCGGTGTGATCGAGCGCTTCGGGTCACGAGGGTTCGACGTCGTGGCCTACGACAGCCGCGCTCACGGAGAGTCGGAGGGTGGGGCCTGCACGTACGGCTGGTTCGAAAAGCAGGATCTGTGTCGAGTATTGGACACCATCGGCTCGGGACCGATCGTGTTACTGGGCACGTCGCTCGGAGCGGCGGTCGCCTTGCAGGCGGCGGCCATCGAGCCAAGGGTCAGCGCCGTCGTGGCCGTAGAGGTCTTTTCCGACCTCCGTAGCATTGCCACGGAGCGAGTGCCGTTCGTATTCACGGGCCGCCTGCTCAGACGAGCCTTCTCGCTCGCTGAACAGGAGGCCCGCTTCCCGATCGATGCCGTCAGCCCCGAGAGGGCCGCCGCTCACGTGGCGGCACCGGTCCTTCTTATCCACGGAGATGCGGACACCGCGACCGGGCCGCACCACTCCCGGCGTGTGTTCGCGGCCCTCATGGGGCCCAAGCGTCTGATCGTGGTGCCGGGCGCGCGCCACAACGGGTCACTCCGCGCGGATGTGTGGGACGAGATCGATCGCTGGCTCGATGGCGTCCTCGAAGCCACGGCGGGCTGACGGGCCTCTATCCGTCCCGGGGGCGGGAGCAACTATGGTTCAGTGTTTACCCGACTGGTCCGGAACGAGGAACGAAGAGTGACGCGCTGGAGGGATTGGACAAGGCTCGTCGGCGCTGCTACCGCAGCGCCTCCTCGAGTGAGGCCGCCGCATCCGTCTTCTCGTCGCGGTACTTGACGATGACTGGCGTGTAGAGCGCCAGGCCGTATTTTTCGGCGAACGGATCCATCAGCCGCCGCGAGCCCGGGACCACGACCGCGCCTTCGGGGATGCGCAGGGGCTCCGCGCCGTTGCGCCGATAGGTCGTCTTGCGCGGGACGTCGTACACCGTCACCGAGCCGGTGAGGATCACGCCCGAGCCCAGGACCGCGCGGCGGCCGACGACCGCGCCTTCATAGACGCCGCAGTTGCCGCCTACCAGGACTTCGTCTTCCACGATCACGGGCAAGGCGCCCACCGGCTCCAGGACGCCGCCGAGCATGGCTCCCGCCGAGAGATGGACGCGCTTTCCGACCTGGGCGCAGGAGCCGACCAGCGCGTGGGAGTCGATGAGCGTGCCTTCACCGACGTAGGCCCCCACGTTGACGTAGGCCGGAGGCATGACGACCACGCCCGCCGCCAGGAAGGCGCCCGAGCGCACGGACGACCCGCCCGGTACCAGGCGCACGCCGTCCTGGACCGTGAGCCGCCGGGGCAGCAGCGTGTCCTTGTCGAAGAAGCGCATCGGCCCCGCGGCCTCGGTCTCCACGATGCGGCCGAGGCGGAAGCCGAGCAGGATCCCCTTCTTCACCCACGCGTTGACGCGCCAGCCTTCCGGCCCCGCCTCCGCCGCGCGGACACGGCCGCTCTCGAGCTCGGCCATGAGCGCGTCGAAGGCGGCCCGGGCCTCGTCGCCGAGGGATTCCGCGGGCAGCGCGTAATGGGCCTCGACCTGCTCCCGGAGGCTCACGTCAGGAGCTCGAGCTCGCGCAGGGCCTCCTTCAGGGACTGGCGCGTCGCGTCCGTCGGCGGGCAGAGCGGCAGGCGGAACACCTCCTCGCACAGGCCGAGGATCGCCAGCGAGGCCTTGACCGGGATGGGGTTCGACTCCACGAAGTTCAGGTTCATCAGGCGCAGCAGGCGGTTGTGGATGCGGCGCCCCTCCGCGAAGTCGCCGCGGGCGCAGGCCGCCACCAGGTCGTGCATCGGCCGCGGCACCTGGTTGGCGCAGACGGAGATGACGCCCTCGCCGCCCAGCGCCATCATCGGGAGCGTGACCGCGTCGTCGCCGGAGAGGACCTCGAAGCCCTGGGGCCGGTCGCGGAGCAGGTCCATGATCTGGGTGAAGTTGCCCGAGGCCTCCTTCACCGCGGTGATGTTCGGGTGCGCGGCCAGGCGCAGCAGCGTCTTGGTGTCGATGTTGCTGCCCGTGCGTCCGGGGACGTTGTAGACGACCACCGGGACCGAGACCGCGTCGGCGATGGTGGCGAAGTGGCGGAAGAACCCCTCGCCCGTCGGCTTGTTGTAGTAGGGCCCCACGCAGAGCACGCCCTGCACGCCCAGGGCCGCGGCCGCCTTGGAGTTCTCCACCGCCACCCGGGTGTCGTTGCTGCCGGTCCCCGCCAGCACGGGCACCTTGCCGGCCGACTCCTGGAGGGTCAGCTCGATGACGCGGCGCTGCTCCTCCGCCCGCATGGTGGCGCTCTCCCCGGTGGTGCCGCAGGGCACGAGCACGTCGATGTTTCCGTCGATCTGGCGGCGGACGAGCCGCCGCAGGGCGGCCTCGTCGACCTCGCCGGACCTCGTGAACGGAGTGACCAGCGCCACCCCGGCGCCGGCGAACGATGGTGTGGGCATGGGCGCCTCCATCTCGATCTTATGCCACCGGGTCGGTCACGGGGCGCACTGCTGCACGTAGCCCAGGGCCTTGAGCTTCTCGCAGGCCTCGGCGGACATCGGCGGCTCCCCCGCCACGCCCTCGGTCAAGCGCCGCGTGACGGCCCACTCTCGGTCCGCACGCTCCTGGTGCTGCTCCAGCTCGCGCGTCTGCTGCCGCAGGTCCTCGGGCCGGTCTCTCGACCGGTCGCGCGTTTCCCCCGGGTCCTGCGCCCGGTCGTAGAGGGCGAGCCGCCGGCCGTCTCCCACCGGTGTGGCCACGAGCTTGAAGCGGCGGTCCCACGTCGCGCTCAGGTTGCGGTCGTTCTGGGCGAACAGCCGATCGGGCCCGGCGCTCTCGCCCCTCGCCACCGGCAGCAGGCTGGTCCCCGCCAGGTCCGGCGGATAAGAGACCTTCACCGCGTCGAGGAGGGTGGGCACGATGTCCAGCGTCGAAGCGAAGGCGTCCACCCGGCTTCCGGGCGCGGCGCCGGGAGCGACCACGATCAGCGGGATGGCCAGGGAGGGCTCGAAGACGTCCTCGCCGTGGTCGAAGTAATAGTCGTGCTCGCCCAGGCTCTCGCCGTGGTCCGAGGTCAAGACCACCACCGTGCGGCCCGCGGCGCCGGAGTCCCGCAGCGCCGCCATCACGCGGCCGACCTGCTCGTCCACCGCCGCGATCTCGCCGTCGTACTGGGCCACGTAGTAGCCGAGCCGGTCCTGGCCGGGCACCGCCCACTGCCTGGGGATCCCGCCGTGGAGACCGGACACCGTCGGCAGGCGCCGCCCCGCGCGCGCCGAGGCGTCGAGGAACGCGGAGTCGTAGGGGGAGGGCGGCGCGTAGGGCGCGTGCGGGTTCACGTAATGGAGCCAGAGGAAGAAGGGCCGGTCCTTCCGCGCCTGCGTCAGGAACGAGACCGCGGTCCCGGTGATGGCGTTGGTGCGATCCATCTCCGTGGCCAGGTCGCGCTCCTCCCACGTCTCCCGATACGTGTCGAACCCATTCGCGTAGCCGTTGGCCGCCGCCACGTTGGGGTTGTCCACCGCCGCGGCGGTGACGTAGCCGGCCTCCTTCAGCACGCTGGCCAGGGTCGGGTTGAAGCCCAGGAGCAGCGGGTGCGCCTTGCTGTACCCGTTCTGCGAAGGCCTCCGGCCCGTGAGCATGATGGCCATGCTGCCCCGCGTCTTGGGCCAATACGTGTACGCGCGGTCGAAGACGGCGCCCTCGCGGGCCAGGGCATCGATGTGCGGGCTCGTTTTGCGCGCGTACCCGTACGTCCCGAGGTGGTCGGCGCGCAACGTGTCGATCGTGACGAGCAGCACGTTCAGGCTGTTGCCGGGCCGCGGCGAGAGGCGGGCCGCAGGCGGCTGACGCCGCTCCCCGCACGCCGGCGCCAGCACGACGGCGGCCAGCGCGATGACGAGGCCCCTCACTTCCCGCTCCCGATGGTGATGCGGCGCGTGTCGGCGCCCGCGTGCTCCAGGTCCACCCTCACCGCGCGCTCCCAGGGTGGCCGCGACAGGCGCTCCGCCCATTCCACCGCCAGCACCCCGCGCCCTCCCGGCAGCTCCTCGAGGCCGAGCTCGCCCTCGTCGCCGTCGCCCTTGAGGCGATAGAGGTCCGCGTGGTGCAGGGTCAAGCGGCCGGCGTAGGAGGTGAGCAGGACGAAGGTGGGGCTGGCCACCGCGGAGGGGTCCGCCCCCAGGCCGCGCGCCAGGCCCCGGACGAAGGTGGTCTTGCCGGATCCGAGCTCGCCGCAGAGGAGGACGACCTCGCCGCCCCGGAACCCCGCCGCCAGCTCCGCGGCCGCCGCCTCGGTCTCGCCCTGGGAGCGCGTGAGGAGGCTACGAATCGGCGTGCCCCAGCGACCGGATGGCGTCGGGCAGCGCCTCGATCACGTCGCCCGCCAGCAGCGATTCCTCGCCGAGCCGGCCGGCCGCCCCATCGCCAGCGAGGCCGTGGACGTAGACCCCGGCCGTCGCGGCGGCCCAGGGATCGAGGCCACGGGCGAGCAGGGCGCCGATGATCCCGGACAGGACGTCGCCCGTCCCTCCCGTCGCCATGCCCGGGTTGCCCGTCGGGTTCACGGCCGCGCGGCCCGCGGAGTCGGCGACGACCGTTCGGTAACCCTTCAAGACCACGACGGCGCCGCTTTGCGCCGCGAGCTCGCGCGCCGCCCCGAGCCGCCGTCGCTGCACCTCCGCCGCGTCGGAGCCGAGCAGGCGCGCCATCTCGCCCGGATGCGGCGTGAGCACGGTGGGCGCGGCGCGCCTGGAAAGCGCGCCGGCGTCCGATCCGGGACCGCCCGCCCCGCCGGCCAGGGCGTTGAGGCCGTCGGCGTCGATCACCAGCGGCGCCGCGCACTTCGCGACGAAGCCGCGGACGAAGTCGCGCGTGGCGGCGTCCTGCCCCAGGCCGGGGCCCAGCACCACCGCGTCCTTGTCCACGGCCAGCGCGAGGGCGCGCGTGAGGGCGTCACGGTCGAGACCGCCGTTGCCGCCGACGGGCAGGGGCTCCGTCATGATCTCCGGCCGTCCCGCCGCCACCAGCGGCAGCACGGGGGCCGGGGTCGCGACCGTGACCAGCCCGGCACCGGCCCGGAGCGCGCCCACCGCCGAGAGTATGGCCGCCCCGCTCTTGCCCACCGATCCCGCCACGACCAGCACGTGCCCGAACGTGCCCTTGTGCGCGTCGGGCCTCCGCCGGCCGTACGCGCGAGCCGCGTCCGCCCTCTCGAGCAGCCAGAGCCGCGTCCCCGACTCCGCCAGGACCTCGGGGGGTATCCCGATGTCGGCCACCACCAGCTCGCCGACGCGGTCGCAGGCGGCCGGCAGCACGTGGGCGTGCTTGGGGGCGGCGAACGTCACCGTGAGCGCGGCCCGCACCGTCGGCCAGGTCACGTCGCCCGTGTCCGCGGAGAGCCCCGAAGGGATGTCCACGGAGATGATCGGGCCGGGGGGCGGCGCCTCCGCGAGGTCGGCGACGATCTGCCCCATCAGGCCCGAGGGCTTCTCGCGCAGGCCCGTTCCCAGGAGGGCGTCCACGACGAGGCCGGCGCGGTCCACGGCCGGCCGCGCCGCCTGCCAGTCCGCGAGGTCGGGCAGCTCGTTCACCACCCCGCCCGCGCGCTCGTACGCCGTCAGGTGCAACCGGGCGTCGCCCTTCGTCTCCGCGCGGGATCCGGCGAGGTAGACCGCCGGCCGGAGGTCGAGCAGGCGGTGCGCCACCACGAAGCCGTCGCCGCCGTTGTTGCCCCGGCCGCAGAGCACGGCCGGACGGCGCGCCGCCGGGTACCGCCGGCGGATCGCCGCGGCCACGGCGGCCCCCGCATTCTCCATGAGCACCGCGCCGGGCACGCCGACCTCTTCGATCGTGCGGCGGTCGGCCTGGCTCATCTCCGCGGCCGTGAGGACCGGGATCATCGAGGGACGATGCTAACCCACGCCCGCGCGGCGGACCAGGAGCAGGACGGCGACGAGCGCGGCGAAGGCCAGCCGGTAGTACACGAACGGGCGATAGTCGCGGGTCCGGACGTAGGCCAGCAAGAACCGGATGCTCGCGAAGCCGAAGACCGCGGCCGCGGCCATCCCCGCCAGGACGTGCGCGCCGTGGCCGGGCTCGAAGAGGTGTTGTGACTTCAGGGCCGCCGCCCCCACCGTGATGGGGGTGGCCAGGAGGAAGCTGAAGCGCGCGGCCTGCTCGCGGCGGTAGCCCAGGAACAGGCCCATGCTGATGGTGGCCCCCGAGCGGGACACGCCCGGGACGAGGGCCAGCGCCTGGGCCAGGCCGATCAACAGGGCGTCCTTGAGGGTGACGGCGCGCGCGTCGTTCGCGCCCCGGGCCTGCCGGTCCGCGGCGAACAGCACGACGCCCATGAGGGCCATGGCCACGGCCACCAGGGCCGGCGAGCGGAATACGGTCTCCGCCCAGTCCTCGAGCAGCAGCCCCGCCACCGCCCCCGGCACCGAGGCCAGCGCGAGGAGCCACAGGAGCCGGCTGTCGGGATCGGCGAAGGGCCGCCCCGCGAGGATGCCGCGGATCCCGGCGGCGAAGAGCCTGCGCCAATCGTCGAAGAAGGCGTAGAGCACCGCCGCCAGCGTGCCCACGTGGAGGGCCACGTCGAAGGACAGGTCGTGCTCGGGCCAGCCCAGCAGCCACGGAGCCACGACCAGGTGGCCCGAGCTGCTGATGGGCAGGAACTCGCCCAGGCCCTGGAGCATCCCCAGGAAGATCGCCTGCACCGTGCTCATCGTCCGCCGCCACGCGCCATTCCCCTACCCTAGCAGACCCGCGCGCCCCGGCCGCGGCGTCAGCGCGGGTTTCGCGGGAGCAGGCCGGAGATGGGATGCACGGAGGCCCGGAGCGACGGCGGCTCGGGCTGCACGGTGACGTGGGCGATCGCGTGCGCGGCCTTGATGCGCTCGCTCACCTCCAGCGCCACCTCGGTCCCGTGGCGGGAGCCGTCCAGGACCACGTGGACCGTCACCACGTCGAAGCCGTCGGAGATGGTCCAGGCGTGGAGGTCGTGCAACTGCGCCACGCCCGGGGTCTCTCGGATGGTCCGCTCCAGGTCCGCGACCATGAGACCGACGGGCGCGCCCTCCATGAGCACGTCCGCGGTGCGGGTGATGAGCTTCCAGGCGCTCCACAGGATGAGGAGGGCCAGGCCCACGGAGATGAGAGAGTCCGCGCGCCGCCAGCCCAGAAACAGCACGCAGACGGCAGCGATGATCGCGGCCACCGAGCCAGCGGCGTCCGCCAGGACGTGGGCCAGGGCCGACCGGACGTTGGCGTTGGGATGGCCGTGGCCGTCGGCGGAGAGGATGCGCGCGGCCACCAGGTTGACCACGAGGCCGGCCACCGCCACCGCCAGCATCCAGCGGCCGTGGATCACGGGCGGGTCCCTCCACCGGTCCACCGCCTCCACGATCACCCAGGCGGCGGTGACGCACAGCACGATCGCGTTCACGAAGGCGGCCAGGGTCTCGGCCCGACGCGAGCCGTAGGTGCGGTGCCACGTGCGTGGCCGGGCCGCCACCCGCTGGGCCACCAGGGCCAGGGCCAGAGCGCCCGCGTCCGCCAGGTTGTGGCCGGCGTCGGAGAGCAGGGCCAGGCTGTGGGAAGCCAGCCCACCCGCCACCGAGGCCACCATGGTGGCCAGGGTGAGGACCAGGGCGATCCGGATGCGCCGCTCGGAGGCGTCCTGATCCGTCGTCCCTGGCAAAGCTCTTGCATTATGATCGAGCCAGCGAATTATGGCGAAGCGGATCGCGCTCGTGATCGCTCTCCTGGCCGCCTCCCCCGAGGGTCGGGCGGAGAAGGCCGGCCTGGTCTTCGAGTCCGGGGTCGAGCTCATCAACCTCAACGTGTGCGTGACGGACGGCCGCAACCGGTACATCACGGACCTGGCGGAGGCCGACTTCACGGTCATCGAGGACGGCGTGCGGCAGAAGGTCGCCCTGTTCACCCGGCGCCGCCTCGACCTCTCGCTGGTGGTGATGATCGACACCTCCGCCTCCATGGACCAGAAGCTCCCGGTGGCCCGGGCCGCCGCGCTGCGGCTCGTGAACGCCCTGGGGCCGGCCGACACCGCCGAGATCATCCAGTTCAACGAGCGGACCACGGTGCTCGAGGGCTTCACGTCCGACCGGGCCGCGCTGGAGCAGGCCATCAACGCCACCACCGCCTCGGGGGCGACGGCGCTCTATACCGCGCTCTACGTTGCGCTCAAGGACCTCGCGCGCGAGCGGAAGGCGGGGGAGCTCCGGCGCTACGCCATCGCGCTGCTCTCGGACGGCCAGGACACCGCCTCCCGGGTCACCGACGACCAGGTCCTGGAGCTGGCGCGGAGGAACGAGGTCGTGATCTACTCCATCCGGCCGCGAGCCGGCGACGTCGGGGGCGGCGACCCCAAGGGCGCGGGCGAGGCGGACTACTTCCTTTCCGTCCTGGGCCGCGACACCGGCGGGCAGGCCTTCTTCCCCGGGTCCCTGGGCGAGCTGAGCGGGGTCTACGACCGGATCGCGGAGGAGCTGCGCTCGGAGTACAGCCTGGGATACACCTCGTCGAACTCGAGCCGCGACGGGGGGTGGAGACGCATCGGGATCCTGACCCCGGGACGGGGAGGCCTCCAGGTGCGCCACCGGCAGGGCTATTTCGCCCCGCGCGGTCAGTGAACGGAGCCGCCGGGTTCTTCGCATCGGTGAACGGCGCCGTCCTGCCCGCCGAGGAGGCCCGGGTCTCGGTCCTGGACACCGGATTTACGTTCGGCGACAGCGTTTACGAAACTCTGCGCACCTACGGCGGCCGGCCCTTCCACCTGGACCGCCACCTGGACCGGCTGCGCCGCTCGGCAGGCCGTCTGGGCATCCCGCTCCCCGACGGCGACGGGGTGCTCGCCCGCGACGTGGACGCGGTGCTGGCCCGCGCCGGCAACCCTGAGTCCTATATCCGCATCATGGTGACGCGGGGGGTGGGCGACGTCTCGTACCACTTCGACCGTGTCCAGGGGCCGACGCGGGTGGTCATCGTGAAGCCCTACGAGCCGCCGCCCGAGCGCTGCTACACGGAGGGGGTCCCGGTCATCATCGCCTCCGTCCGCCGCAACAGCCCCCGCGCGCTGGACCCGGCCATCAAGTCCGGCAACCTCATCAACAACATCCTGGCCGTGCGGGAGGCGCAGGCCGCGGGGGCCTTCGAGCCCATCCTGCTGAACGACATGGGCGAGGTCGCGGAGGGGGCCAGCGCCAACGTGTTCGTCGTGAAGGGTGGGGCGGCGCTCACCCCGCCCCTCGCCGCGGGCATCCTCCCCGGAGTGACGCGGCAGCTCCTCCTGGAGATCGGCCCGGGCCTGGGCATCCCCATGCGCGAGGAGACGCTGCGGGTGCCGGACCTCCTGGGCGCCGACGAGGCCTTCATCACCAGCACGCTCAAGGAGGCCACGCCGGTCCGGACCGTCGACGGAAAGCCGGTGGGCGACGGGCGTCCGGGCCCCGTCACCCTCCGCCTGTTGAAGGCCTACCGCGAGTACGCCGCCCGGCCGACCGCCTGGCTAGACTAGCGGCCCTGCGGATCGCGCCGCGCCAGCAGCCACCCCGGCACGAAGAAGACGACCCCGACCAGCATCATCCGCAACATGGCGATGGTGCTGGGCGTCCCGAAGAAGGCCGTGGCCGCCACCAGCGTCAGGACGAGGCCCGTGACCTGGAGCACCCTGCCGAGGACGTAGAGCAGCCAGGCCCCCACGCGGGCGCGCGGCGCCTTGCCGTCCTTCACCGCCTCTTCCAGCCCGAGCGGCCGAACCAGCGGCTGACGTCGTCGCGCGGGATCCGCACGGTGGTGGCCCGGCCGTGCGGGCACAGGTTCGGATGGGCCGTGCGGCCCAGGTCCTGCACGATCGCGGCCATGGACTCGCGCGACAGGGGCTGGCCCGCGCGGACCGCGGAATGGCAGGCCAGGCTGGCGGCCAGGCGCTCGCGCGCGCCCGCCACGATCCACTCGCTGGCCTCGCGCTCGAGGAGGTCCCGGAGCATGGCCTCCAGGGCCGAGCCGGGGTCGCGCGTCCCCAGCAGCGCGGGCACCGCACGCACGCGCAGCGCGTCCCCGCCGAAGGGCTCGATGTCGAAGCCCAGCTCGAGGAGCATGCCCGCGTTCGCCTCCACCACCGGGCGCAGCTCCGGAGGAAGGGTGACCACCAGCGGCAGCAGCAGGACCTGCGATTCGACCGTGCGCGAGGCCATCCGCTCGAGGAGGGCCTCGTACCTTACGCGCTCGTGGGCGGTGTGCTGGTCCACGAGCACGAGGTCTTCGCCCCCGCTGACGAGGATGTAGGTGTTGCGGTGCTGGCCGATGACGTTGGGCGGAGCCGCCGTCACGGGGCCGGGCCCTTCGCGCACCAGCGGCACCGCTGGACCGGCCACGCCGTACGTGCGCGGCGGCGCGGTCGCGCGCTCCCCCGCGACCTCCACCCGTGTCAGGTCCGCGCGGGGGGCCGAGGCACGCGCCCCGGCGGACAGGCCGGCGGCCACCGCGCGCTCCACCGCCACCCACGCCGTGCGCGGATCGGCGAAGCGGACCTCCGTCTTGGCCGGGTGCACGTTGACGTCCACCAGGTGGCGCGGCGCCTCCACGAACAGGAAGGCCTGGCCCCGGCACTCGCCCGCCCCGGCCGCCCGGTAGCCCTCGCTCAGGGCCTTGGCCAGCGCGCGGTCGCGCACCGCGCGGCCGTTGACGAAGAGGCGGACCGAGGGCCTTGAGGAGCCCTGGCCGTCCGGGCGGGAGACGAACCCGCTGACCTGTGCCCAGTCCACGCCGCCCTCGACCGGTACGAGCTCGTCGAGGGCGGTGGATCCCAGAACCTGAAAAAGCCGGTCTCTGAGCCGGTCCACCGGCGGAGCCTGGACGAGCGTTCGCGATCCCGAGGACAGCACAAAACCCGTCTCTGGCCGCCCCAGGGCGAGGAGTGTCACGGCCTCGATCACGTGCGAGGTCTCGGTCGATTCCGCCCGCAGGAACTTGCGCCGGGCGGGCACGGCGCCGAAGAGGTCGCGCACCTCGACGGTGGTCCCCCGCGGGTGGCCGGCGTCGCGCACCTGGGGGGGGCCTCCGTGCCGGACCTCGACCTCGGTGCCGGCGGGGCCGGGGTCCTCGCGCGTGCGGAGGAGCAGGTGCGAGACGCTGGCGATCGAGGGCAGGGCCTCTCCTCGGAAGCCGTGGGTCCGCATCTCGTTCAGGTCCTCGAAGCGGCGCAGCTTCGACGTGGCGTGGCGCTCCACGGCCAGGGCCGCGTCCTCCCGGCCCATCCCGTGCCCGTCGTCCCGCACGCGTATCAAGGACTTGCCGCCCGCCTCGATCTCGATCTCCACGCTCCGCGCCCCCGCGTCGAGCGCGTTCTCCACCAGCTCCTTCACCACGGAGGCCGGCCGCTCCACGATCTCCCCCGCCGCGATCTTGTCCACCAGGTCGTCGGGGAGCCGCTGGATGCGGTTCAGATCCAATCCTTCTTCTTGAACCAGTAGAAGAGGCCCACGCTCACGGCGCACATGACCGCCCAGACGAAGGGGTAGCCGAACCTCCACTTCAGCTCGGGCATGAACTCGAAGTTCATGCCGTAGACGCCCGTGATGACGGTGAGCGCGGCCATGATGGCCCCGATGACGGTCAGCCGCTTCATGGTCTCGTTCAAGCGGTTGCTCACCGCGGAGAGGTAGGCGTCGAGCAGGCTCTGCACGATGTCCTGGTAGGAGAACGAGGCCTCCACGATCCGGTAGAGGTTGTCGTAGATGTCCCGGAAGTAGACGCCGGCGCGGGGGCTCACCGCCGTGAACTCGCCCCGGGCCAGCCGGTTCACGATCTCGCGCTGGGGGGCGCAGATGCGCCGCAGCTGGAGCACGTCCTTCTTCAGGGCGAAGATCCGGTCCAGGGTGTCGCGGGTCGGGTTCTCGAACACCTCCACCTGCACGAGCTGGACCTTGTCCTCGATGGCGTCGAGGTTGGGGAAGTAGTGCTCGAAGAGCAGGTCCAGGATCTGGTGGATCAGGAAGTCCACGCCCTTGGGGAACGAGCTGACCAGGTTCTTGCTGCACATCTCCCGCACGGTGGCGATGGAGCGCATGGGCCCCTTGTGGTGGGTGATCAGGTAGTTCTTGCCCAGGAAGATGTCCAGCTCGCGGGTGATGAAGGTGTCGGTGGGGGCGTCGAAGCGGATGCCGTGGACGATCACGAAGATGTAGGCCTCGTAGTCGTCCACCTTGGGGTGGTGGACCTCGGCCAGGCAGTCCTCGATGGCCAGGGGATGGAAGTGGAAGGGGTCCTCGAGGATGGTCGCCTCCTTCACCGTGGGGTCCTCGAGGTCGATCCAGTGCAGGGCGTCCTCGGTCAGGAGCTCCGGCTCGAACTCCTCCGGCTGCTCGATCTTCCCGTTCGCGTAGCGGAAGTAGGTCAGCACCGGCCGCTCAGTCTCCGGCCGGCTTCTCGAGCTCGGCCTGGGCCGCGGCCAGCCGGGCGATGGGCACGCGGTAGGGCGAGCACGACACGTAGTCCAGGCCGGCTTCGTGGAAGAAGCGGATGGAGGCGGGGTCGCCGCCGTGCTCGCCGCAGACCCCGATCTTCAGCCCCGGCTTGGCCCCGCGGCCCTTCGTCACCCCGATCTCGACGAGCTGCCCCACCCCGGAGGCGTCGAGGGACACGAAGGGGTCCTTCTCCAGCAGGCCCGCCTCGAGGTAGTGGAGCAGGAAGCGGCCGGCGTCGTCGCGCGACAGGCCGAAGCCCATCTGCGTGAGGTCGTTGGTCCCGAAGGAGAAGAAGTCCGCTTCCCGGGCGATCTCGTCCGCGGTCAGCGCGCCGCGCGGGACCTCGATCATGGTGCCCACCAGGAAGTCCACGCCGGACCCCTTGCCCAGCACCTCGGCCGCCGCCTCCAGCACGATCCGCTTCTGCGCCACCAGCTCCCGGACGTGGCCCACGAGCGGGATCATGATCTCCGGCTTGACGGGGATTCCCTTCTTCGCCACCTGGCGCGCGGCCTCGAAGATGGCCCGTGCCTGCATGCGCGTGATCTCGGGATAGGTGATGCCCAGCCGGCAGCCCCGGTGCCCCAGCATGGGGTTGAACTCGTGGAGCTCCTCCACCCCGCGCAGCAGCGAGGAGACCCGGGCGATCTCCTTCGCGTTGCGGCTCCCGCCCTTGGCCTTGAGGGTGGCGACCTTGACCATCAGCTCCTCGCGCTTGGGCAGGAACTCGTGCAGCGGCGGGTCCAGGGTGCGGATGGTGACGGGATGGCCGCGCATCTCCTCGAACAGGCCCGCGAAGTCGGCGCGCTGCATGGGCAGGAGCTTGTCCAGGGCCCCCGTGTAGTCGGCCACGGACTTGCCGTACTCCTTCCGGGCCGCCGCCAGCTCCTTCTTCAGCGAGGCCGCCTGCTCGCCCCTGGCCTCCGCGACCCGCGCCTCCAGCCGCCGGATGACGTCCAGGCCGCGTTGGCCCCGAGCCGCGGACAGGATCATCTTCACCACGTGGGGCAGGCGCTCCTGGGCGAAGAACATGTGCTCCGTCCGGCAGAGGCCGATGCCCCGCGCCCCGAAGGCGAAGGCGACCTTCGCGTCGCGCGGGATGTCGGCGTTGGCGCGCACGCCCAGGCGCCGCACCTCGTCGGCCCACGACAAGAGCCGCTCGAACTTGCGGTAGAGCGGCGAGCGGTCCGCCTTCAGCGTCCCGGACACGACCTGCAGCACCTCGGAGGGGCTGGTGGGCAGCTCCTTCAGGATGACCTCGCCCGTGGAGCCGTCGATGGAGATGCTGTCGCCCTCCTTCACGGTCCTGCCCGCCACCGCCAGGCTCCGCGCCCTGGCGTCGATGCTCAAGGCCCCGCAACCCACCACCGACGGCTTGCCCATCTGCCGGCCGACGACCGCGGCGTGGCTGGTCATCCCGCCCGTGGCGGTCAAGATGCCCTGGGCCACGCTCATGCCGTGGATGTCGTCGGGGACCGTCTCCATGCGCACGAGCACCACGCGCTTGCCCTTGCGGCTCCAGGCCACCGCGTCGTCCGCCGTGAAGACGACCGCCCCCGTGGCCGCGCCCGGGGAGGCGGGCAGGCCCTTGGCCGCCACCTGGGCGCGGGCGCGCGCCGCGAGGTCGAAGATGGGATGGAGGAGCTGGTCCAGCGACTGCGGCTCCACCTTGCCCACCGCCTCCCGCGGCTTCAGGATGCCCTCGTCCACGAGGTCCACCGCGATGTGCACCGCGGCCACGCCCGTGCGCTTCCCGTTGCGGGTCTGCAGCATGTAGAGCGTGTTCTCCTGGATGGTGAACTCGAAGTCCTGGACGTCCTTGTAGTGCCGCTCCAGCCGGGTCGTGATGTCGCGCAGCTGCGCGTAGGCCGCGGGCATCACCGCCTGTAGCTCCGCGATCGGGCGCGGGGTGCGGATCCCCGCCACCACGTCCTCGCCCTGGGCGTTCTGCAGGAACTCGCCGTAGAACTCCTTGGCCCCGGTCGAGGGGTTGCGCGTGAAGCCCACGCCCGTGGCCGAGCTGTCTCCCATGTTCCCGAAGACCATGGTCTGGACGTTGACCGCGGTGCCGAGGTCGTGGGGGATGTCGTTGAGCTTCCGGTACGTGACCGCGCGTGGGTTCGTCCACGAGCGGAAGACCGCGTCGCGCGCGCCCTTGAGCTGCTCGCGCGGGTCCTGGGGGAACGGTTTCCCCGTCTCCTTCTTCACGACGTCCTCGAAGCGGTCGATGACTTCGTCCAGTGCCGCCTCGTCCAGGTCCACGTCGGCCTTCGCGCGCAGCTTCTTCTTCACCGCCTGCAGCTCGTGCTCGAAGCGGTCCTTGTCGATCCCCAGGACCACGTTGCCGTACATCTGGATGAACCGGCGGTAGGAGTCCTTGGCGAACCGGCCGTTGCCGGTCTTGGCCTTCAGCCCGCCCACGGAGCGGTCGTTCAGGCCCAGGTTCAAGATGGTGTCCATCATCCCGGGCATGGAGAACTTCGCCCCGCTGCGCACGGAGACGAGCAGCGGGTCGGCCGCGTCCCCCAGCGGCTTGCCCATGAGGGCCTCCAGGCGGCGCAGTGACTTCTCGATCTCTTCGTCCACCTCCCTCGGCAGCGAGCCCTGCCGCTCCACGAAGAGGTTGCAGGCCGCGGTCGTGACCGTGAAGCCGGGGGGCACGGGCAGGCCGGCGTTGGTCATCTCGGCCAGTCCGGCGCCCTTGCCGCCGAGCAGGTCCTTCATGTCCTTGTTGCCGTCGGCCTTGCCGCCGCCGAAGAAGTAGACGTACTGGGTCAAATCGGTCCTCCAAGCTTCGAGATGTCGGCGATGCGGTAGAACAGCGACACCGTCTGGTGCAGGAGGCCGAGGCGGTTCGCGCGCACCTTCCGGTCCTCCGCCATCACCAGCACGTCGTCGAAGAAACGGTCCACGGGAGCGCGCAGGCCGGCCAGCGCCCGGAGCCGGTCCTCGTAGGAGCCGTCCCGCGCGCCCAGCCGCCCCACCGCCGCGTGCAGCTCTCGCTCGGCGTCGGATTCGAACAACCGCGGGTCGATGGCCGCCGGCGGCTCCTGCTCCAGGATGTTCTTGGCCCGCTTGAAGGCCACGGCCAGGTGCTCGAAGTCCTCACGGGCGTCGGCGCGGGCGCGGTGCAGGGCCTGGAGCCGGAGAAAGACGTCACGGACGTCGTCGAGGGCGTGGACCGCGGGAGTATGCACGACGGCGGTGACCTCGTCCTGCGCAAAGCCCCGCGCGGCGAGGACGTACTCCAGGCGGTCCAGGAAGAACAGCTCGAGGCCCCCCTCCACCGTGGCCGTCGGCGGTCCCTTCAGGATGTCGGCGTATCCCGCCACCGCCTCCTTGATCAACCGGCTGAGGCTGGGACGCTTCCTGTCCGGTGCGTCCCAGAAATCCAGCAGGACCCGGATCACGCCCAGGGCCGCTCGGCGCAGGCCAAATGGATCGCTGCTGCCCTTGGGCGCCAGGCCCAGCGCGAAATAACCCGCGAGCGTGTCCAGCTTGTCCGCCAGCGAGACGGCGGCGAAGACGGTGGCCTGCCCTCCCGGCAGGCTGCCCGTGGGAGGCGCGGCCTCGTCGATCGACAGCGGGTGATAGTGCCACCGCACCGCGCGGGCCACCTCCGACCGCTGCGCCCCCTCGGTGGCGAGGTAGATGGCGCCCATGACGCCTTGCAGCTCGGGGAACTCGCGGACCATGAGGGTGGTGAGGTCGGCCTTGGCCAGGAGGGCCGCCTCGCGCGCGGTCCGATGGTCCTCTTTTCCGAGCAGGCCCATCTCCGTGCCCATCGCATCGACGAGCCGCGCCATGCGCTCCGCCTTGTCCTTGTACGTGCCCAGGCCCTGGTGGAAGACGACGCCTTCCAGGTCGGCCGCCCGCTCCGCCAGGGGACGCTTCCGGTCCTCGGCCAGGAAGAACGCCGCGTCGCGCAGCCGGGCCACGACCACCCGCTCCATGCCCCGGACGATCTCCGCCGCGTTGGCGCCGTCGCCGTCGACCACCGCCGCGAAGCGGACCCTGCCGGCGGCAGCACCCCGCAAGGGAACGTATTTCTGGTGGTGGATGAGCACGGTATCGAGGACCTCGTCCGGCAGGGCCGCGAACTCGTCGGGGACGCGTCCGACGAGGACCGTCGGAAACTCGACGAGGTCGCGCCACTCGGAGACCAGCTCGTCATGCCCGATCGGATCGGCCGTGGCGCTCCTGAGCCCCTCGCGGATGCGGGCCTCGCGCTCCGCCGGGTCGACGAGGACGAAGTGCCGGGCCAGCGTCCGCTTGAAGGCGTCGAAGGACGCGACGTCCAGCGGCCGGCCCGCCCCCTCGCGGGGCAGGAAGCGGTGGCCGAAGGTCTGCGCGCCGCTCTGGACGGCGATCGGGCCCCTCGCGCCGTCCACCATGGCGTGGATCGCGAACGGGACGACCCGGCCGGCGACGAGCGCCACCATCCAGCGGATCGGCCGCCCGAAGGGGAACGCGCCCTTGCCGTCGTCGATCCACGCGTCCCAGCTCATGCGCTTGGGGAAGGCCAGCGAGCGCAGGAGCGACCCGATCACCGCGGGCAGGACGTCGGCGGAGTCCCGGCCCGCGGTCTTGCGCAGGAAGACGAGGCTCAGCTCGTCCGGCCGGCCCGGGTCCTTCGCCGCCTGCCCCAGGTCGGCCGGAGAGACGCCGTTCTTGCGCGCGAAGCCTTCCGCGGCGGATGTCCATCTGCCGGCGGCGTCGCGCGCCGCCCGCATCGAAGGCCCCCACACCTGCTCCTCGCGCGCGGCCTGGCGGTCCACCACCGCCGCGACCAGGACCAGGCGCCGCGGCGCCCCGAACGCCCGGACCGCGTCCGGGGCCAGCCGCTCGCGTCCCGCGATCTCGACGAAGCGCTGCCGGAGCTGCTCGGTGAGGCCTGGCAGCCAGGAGGCGGGCATCTCCTCGCCGCCGATCTCGAGGAGGAACTCAGCCACGGTCGGCCCCGGTCTCGCCGGACTCCACGTACTGCGCCGCGACCGCGCACGCCAGCTTGCGGATGCCCAGGATCATCCCCGCGCGCTGGCTGACCGAGATGGCCCCGCGCGCGTCGAGGACGTTGAAGGCGTGGGAGCTCTTCAGGCACCAGTCGTAGGCGGGCAACGCGGAGCGCCCGCCCGGCGCTTTCAGGACCCGCCAGCCCTCGGCGAGGTAGCTGTCGTACAGCCGCCGGTGGAGGTCGGTGTCGGCCAGCTCGAACGAATACCGCGACAGCTCGTACTCCTCCTCCTTCCGGACGTCGCCGTAGAGGCGGTCCGCCGACCAGCGCAGCGCGTAGACGTCGTCCACGTCCTGGAGGTACATGGCGATGCGCTCCAGGCCGTAGGTGATCTCCGCGGAGATGGGGGCCAGGTCGATCCCGCCCGCCTGCTGGAAGTAAGTGAACTGCGTGATCTCCTGGCCGTCGAGGAGGACCTGCCAGCCGATGCCCCAGGCGCCGAGCGTGGGCGACTCCCAGTTGTCCTCCTCGAACCGGACGTCGTGCGCCGCGGGGTCGATGCCGAGGGCGGCCAGGCTCCCGAGGTAGAGGTCCTGGACGTCCGCCGGCGCCGGCTTGAGGACGACCTGGAGCTGGAGGTGCTTGTAGAGACGGTTCGGGTTCTCGCCGTAACGGCCGTCGGCCGGGCGGCGCGAAGGCTGGACGTAGGCGACGCGCCACGGCCGCCGGCCCAGGACGCGCAGGAACGTCTCGGGGTGCATGGTGCCCGCCCCGACCTCGGCGTCCCACGGCTGGTGGATGAGGCAGCCGCGCTCGGACCAGTAGGCCTGCAGGGCGGCGATGATCTCCTGCAGCGTCACCCGCGGGCCCCCGAGGCGGCGTCGCGGAGGACGCGGTGGGAGCGCAGGTCCCGCTCCAGGTGGCGGCTGATCAGGTCGCGGTGGAAGGGCTCGAGCAGCGAGGCCTCGGCAGGCGGGGGCGGAATCTCCGCCGGGGGCCGGCGGAACAGCGCCGACAGGAAAGCCCGCGCGGGCTCGGGGAGGACGGGGCCGGAGGCCGGGGGGCAGGCCGCGCACACGAACCCGTGGGCGGAGGCGTGGTACACCAGGCCGCCGGCGGGGAGAGGCGCGCCGCAGCCCGCGCACCGGTCGAGCGGCGGGTAGATGCCGTGCAGCTTCAGCAGCCAGGCCTCCAGGTACCGCGCCAGCGCCTTCACGTCCGCGCCGTCGCCGGCGGCGGCGATCACCGCCACGGCCAGCCGGTAGACGGCGTCCTCGGCCTCGCCCTCCTGGGCGAACGCGTCGAGCAGCTCCGCGAAATACGACAGCGACAGCGCGGTCTCCAGGCCCTGCCCTCCCGCCCGGAACGCCGAGCGCAGCAGCTCGCACTGGCCCAGGCGAAAGAGCTCCGCGCCCTGCCGTCCGTGCAGCCCCACCCGTACCTCAGACAACGGCTCGAGGGCCGACTGGTAGCGTGATCGGGGGCCGCGGGCGCCCTTGGCCACCGCGCGCACCTTGCCGCGCTCGCGGGTGAGCAGGACCACGACCTTGCTCGTCTCGCCCAGCTTGTAGGTGCGCAGGACCAGGGCATCCGAGGTGATGGGTGGCATGGCGGAGAAGAGGCGCGTCGCCGGAGCCGTCAATCTAGCATAGGTGCCACGGGCGGCGCCAAGCGGGGCCGCCGCCCGCGTTGAAAGGCCGCGTCGCGCCGTGTTAGCTTCGGGAAATGGCGATCCGGTGGGACCGCGCGGCGTCGATAGTGGCAGCGGGCCTGGCCCTCGGCCTCGCTTGGAACGCGTGGAG
>Ga0214472_10002339_pt1 | contig 20550 bp, 16 predicted proteins | sample RVTome_6_FD_207662 | JGI IMG/M metagenome (GOLD analysis project Ga0214472, IMG submission 207662) | Soil microbial communities from uranium-contaminated site in the Upper Colorado River Basin, Wyoming, United States - RVT140D175 | ecosystem: Environmental > Terrestrial > Soil > Contaminated >...
TGATCCGATCATTGACGGCATTACACGTATGAACCGGCGACAGCAAAACGGACAGCTTCTGGCAAAGATCCATGGCGTAGGCTTTCTGTCAAAATACACCACCGGCCGTTTTGCAATTTTGATGCGTGAGCTGACCAAGAGGAATGGGGGGACTTTTCTTGCGCTGCCGATATAAGGATAAGAAATGGGGTTCATCCGACTAAAGCGTACTTCGTCTCATGAAGGCCGAGGATTTTTAATTTAAAAAACTCCATATCTCGAAACCCATATGCTTGTTTTTGTAGAGTCTTTATTTTGTTATTTGTGCCCTCGAGTGGGCCGGTTGATATAGGAAAATCAAAATAGGACAGAATCCCGGTTCTGTGTTTTTCAAGTGTATCAGAAAATGTCAGGAGCATTTTTATACCGGAGCTTTTGGCACGAGCAATCCAGTCGTTTAGATAGGCCGTAGCTTGTTTTTTATTTTTCTGAAACCATAATTGTCTGAGATCCTCTTTCAGATAATAGGCCGTGGATAGTGAGCTATTGAGAAGCAATGCTTGTTCAAGTCTTTCCTGCTCATTGTATTGTTGCTTGAGATTGTCTGGATTTTTAAGAAGCAGCCAGCGGAGACCCTTGAGCACTTTTTTGCCGTCTTCGGTGGCTTGCTGATGGAGATCTCTACGCAAATCAGACAATTTTTCGTTGAAAAGCTTGATGAGATGGAAATGATCGAAAACGATGGTTGCTTTAGGAAGGTTTTCGGAAACTGCAGAGATATAGGCTGGTGACATATCCATGGCCACCGCCTGTATTTGTGCCCGAGAACTTTTCAACCTTTTCCAAAAGGGCACAAGGGCCTCGGCTCCTTTACCGTTGCCTATAAAGACCACTGCGCCACTTATAAGATCCAGAACCACTGTAAGATAATTGTGTCCTTTACCGATGGAAATTTCGTCAATAGCTATCAGCTCAATATCTTTTAATCTCGGATGAGAATACCGCTTGGTCAGATAATGTCTTTGAATTTCTTTGATCATATCCCAACCGACGCCGAGGTGCTGGGCAACATCTTGAATGGTCATGTGACGAGACAACTCCACAACATATCTTTCGAAGGATTTCGCGTAGGTGAGACGCTCGTCCGCAAAACCGATGGTGATCTGCCGGACAAAGCCGCACAGGCGACAGAAAACACGTGGGATGTCCAGTTTAATATAGATTTGCTTCCTCCCAATTGGCAGTGCGTGGAACCAACGCGTTTGGAAGCCACGTCTTGTAACCTTCCCGCTCTTGCAGCAGGGGCATCGCAAAGAATGAGGATCTTTTTCAATGGTAAAAATAATTGCTCCATCACGATATTGTGTGCTTGTGTAACGATAGCCGTAAATGCCAAAACCATGGTACAATATACTTGTGGACATGCTTCCGCCTCCTTTATTAGTTGATTGATCTCTCTATAAAGGAAGTAGTATGTCCACTTTTTCATTTGAAAAGTACGCTTAAACCGGATGAACCAGAAATGGTAAGTCGGATGACTTTGGCATACTGGAATGTGACGAGGAGGTTGCATGGTTAACATTATCGCAATTTACGGCAGTCCCCGTAAAGATGGAAATAGTGCCGCCCTGCTAAAACAGGCAGTGGCAGGCGCCCGGCAGGAAGGAGCCCATGTTGAAGAAGTATTTCTGCGGGACTATAAAATTTCACCATGTCTGGAAATTTACGGCTGCCGTAAAACCGGAGATTGCGTTATTCTCGACGATTTTCAGGAAATTCTGGCCAAAGTCGAGGCCAGTACCGGTATTATGCTGGCGTCGCCCATCTTTTTTTATTCGGTAAGTGCACATACAAAAATCTTTATGGACCGATGCCAGTCCCGTTGGGTCCGGAAATACTGGATCGAAAAGCAGGCTTTTGGGAGGGCGCCGGAAACACGCAAAGGATTATTTATTTCGGTTGGGGCCACGAGAGGCAAAAAACTCTTTGACGGAGCAATAATGACTGTCAAATATTTCTTTGATGTCCTGAATGCAGGCCTATGGAAAACTGTTCTGTGCAGAGGAGTGGATTGCAAGGGCGAGATTGAAAGTCGGCATGATTGCCTGCAAGAGTCGTTTGAAGCCGGTAGGGAGCTGGCAAAAGTACTTCTAGGGGAGACAGAGGAGTGATGAACTGGAATTCTATTCTCGAATCCTATCCTCAACAGGATTATTTTAAAGGTTAGGAAGAGAAAGCAAAATTCTCTGCCATTGCCGATCAGAGAGCCGCTGGACTATTATTAAACTATCTCATCTCCCTCTCTGTGAAAAAACAAATCCTGGAGGTTGCCGGTCGCAGAGGAGGGCGGTGATCAATCGATTACGAAACTATTTTCAGTGATATACCCGCTCCATCTGGTTTAATTGTTCCTGGGCGTGAAGATCGTCAATCCAGGAGTTGTTTTTATTTTTGGTAATAATAAAACGCATTTTTGTGCTAGGCTTCAGACTGGTGGTTTGTTTCACCTTGACAACATCTTTTGCAGGCTGAAAAGGTGCTTCTTTAATATTTATCAGCTTGTTTAAATCATCTTCCATACAGTGCTCTCCTCGCTCTTATAAAATAATAGCAAATATCGACTTGTTTCCCATTTATCGGGCTTGAAACAGTATAATTCATTATAGATGAAATTGGGAAAGAGTAAATGGGTGAAGATATCAGAAATATATAGGTATTTATACGGATGTGGATCGGTAAAATTACATGAAATCAGTTGGTTATAGGGATGGAAAAAAATAAAATAACGGGGAGAAATTTGTGATTCAGGCAGTATGAAACGCAATTTTAATATTTGGTGACTGCTGAATATTCAACTCATCCGTAATAATGAAATAAGTTTGGAGAAGTAATTAAGAGTTAATTTTCCGGTATTGTCAATATCTTTTCCTAAAGCGACAAATCCGTGATCTTTTAATATGAAAAAGAGAGTTGTTTCATCAACCAGCAAAAGTGCTGATTTTGCAAGCTCCTGCGTCCCGTAATCATAAAATTTTTGAGTTACTGGAATATTGAGAGCTTTTGCATGGTAGTTGAGCAGGGAACAATGTCCGTGCAGAATGGCGTTGATATGCGGCAGTGATTGATACAGGGCGTTGTGGAGAAAACATTCCGATGACGGAAGAGCCGTTCCTTCAGAGAAAAAGGTCGTCGAGCGTTCTTCAAAGCCGACGACGTGGCAGAAATCGGCAGGTTGCAGGACCTCAGAAGGTATCATAGCCGATTTGGTTATGACAAAGGATGTCTCACCGGTTCTGTAGGAATGATTGCCATAGGCACCGCTTGCATGAATGGGTGCCAGGCCAAGTTGCGAGAACAGATACGCCCAGTGATTAAGCTTCGGTAAGCGGTGGTCGTAGGAAAATGTTGATTTTGTCTGGATATGCTGAAATTTTATTCCCTGGTACTTTTCCATAATCATCGGCAATCGGCAGAATTCTTCTGGTAAAGAAAAAAGGGGTTTGCGAAAATTTGCCGCAAACCCCTTTGGAAATCTGGTGCCTAGAGCCGGGGTCGAACCGGCACGCCCACAAGGAGCACGAGATTTTAAGTCTCGGGTGTCTACCAATTCCACCATCCAGGCAAGTTGGTTGCTTTTACCATAACAGGATAAACCTTGTCAATCCTGAACAGCATGTAAATTGAGCTTCAAACGCATGGGGAAAAGTGGTTCCCGCGAGCCTCATATTGTGCAGTCAGCCTGTCTGATAATTGCCAGCATCTCTTTCACGGCCTGTTCCAGACCAATAAAAACAGCTCTGGCAATGATTGCGTGGCCAATGGAAAGTTCTTCGATTGTATCGAGTGCCGCAATGGGCGCAGTATTCCTGTAGTTCAACCCGTGTCCGGCACAGACACGCAAACCCATTTGTGAAGCGGCTTCAGCAGCCTCGAGAAGAAGCTGGAATTCCTGGTCCCGGTTTTTATCACCGATCGCATCACAATATTTTCCAGTGTGGAGCTCAACGAAGGTAGCGCCAACCTCTTGTGCTGCGGCCAGTTGCTTTGGATCGGGATCTGCAAAGATGGAGACGGGTATGGAAGCCGCGATCATTTTTTCGATTACTTTACCAATTTTCTTCTTCTGAGAAACGACATCCAGACCTCCTTCGGTGGTAAGTTCCTCACGCTTTTCAGGTACCAGGGTAATCAGGTCCGGTTTGAGCTCGAGGGCAATTTTGATAATATCCTTGTTGGCACCCATTTCCAGATTGAGCTTGGTTTTTATGGTCTGTCGCAGCAGATGGACATCGCGGTCCTGAATGTGACGCCGGTCCTCGCGCAGGTGGACGACAATCCCGGAAGCGCCGGCTAGCTCACAAATTGCGGCGGCATAGACGGGATCGGGTTCATTAATCCCTCTTGCCTGTCTGATAGTTGCTACGTGGTCAACATTGATAGCAAGTTTGGTCATTCCTGTTCTCCTGTATTTATTAAGCTTGCTCAGTAACTCTTTTTCCTTGTCGAACATTTCTTTTTCATCACTCTCGGATCGTTCATGGTCATAGCCCAACAGGTGGAGCATGCCATGGACGACAAGCCAGCTCATACGTTCATGCAGGCTCTGATTATACTTGATAGCCTCCCGCAGAGCGGTGTCCACTGAAATTACAATATCCCCGAGTTCCTTGAAAGGAAGGGTGGCAAGAGTTTCGTCCGCTCCCTCACTAAAGGGAAAAGAGAGCACGTTGGTGGGTTGATTTTTGTCTCTGTATTGGGTGTTAAGCCGGGTAATTTCCTGGTCGCTGGTCAGGAGCAGGCTGACGGTATAGTCTCTCACTCCACATTGATCGAGCAGCCAGTTGGAGAGTTGTTTGAGTCTTTTGCCATTGACAGGATATCCGGCAACCTGGTGCTGAATGGTGAGGTCGGTCGACACGAATACCCCTTACTGATTCTCGTAGGCGTTAATGATTTCCTGCACCAGCGGGTGACGGACCACGTCGGCCTTGGAAAACGAACAGAACTCAATGCCCTCGATATTTGACAATATCTTTCTGGCCTGGACCAGCCCCGAATGGGTTTTGATCGGAAGATCGACCTGGGTGGTATCCCCGGTTATTACCGCCCTGGAATCAAAGCCGATCCTGGTCAAAAACATTTTCATCTGTTCCCGTGTGGTATTCTGTGCTTCATCCAGAATGATAAAGGCATTACTTAATGTGCGCCCCCGCATGAATGCTAACGGCGCAATTTCAATGATATCCTGCTCGAGCAAGTCTATTGCTTTGTCAGGACCAAGTAGGTCGTTTAAGGCGTCGTGCAGAGGTCTCAGGTAAGGGTTAACTTTTTGGGCGAGATCACCCGGCAGAAAACCGAGTTTTTCGCCGGCTTCTACAGCCGGCCGGGCCAGGATAATAGAGCGGACCTGACCGCTGGTGAGTGCCGAAACCGCCATGGCGACGGCGAGATATGTTTTGCCGGTTCCGGCAGGTCCGATTCCAAAAACGATATCATTGTTGCGGATGGCGTCTATATAGATTTTCTGGTTTTTGGTTTTAGGAGAAACCACCCGGTTTTGGGTGGTTACATAGACCTTGTCCAGAAATATCCTGTCGAGTCTTGCCTTAGGTGTCGATTCGAGTACCCTGAGACCGAAAGCAAAATCTGAGCTGTAAACCGGATATCCTTTACCGATAAGTTCGTAGAGTTGATTAAGCAACGCTGTAATCAGCTCCACGTCATGGGGTACTCCGCCAATGCGCACAGTAGTGCCCCTGACGCTAATAGTTACACCCGTGCTTTTTTCGAGAGCATGCAGGTTTTTATTGAGATCGCCATAGAGCGCGCAAGCATGATTGTTATCGGCAAAAGTAAGTTCCTGGTGGATAAAGTTTGCATTCATACTTTACTTATTCTTGCTGAGCTTAAGAAGTTCATCGTCTATTATGGCCTGGAAACCATTCAGGCTTCGCTCTTTCAAAAGACGGCCGTTAATAAAGGCGGTTGGAGTTCCAGTAACCCCTGCTGTCTGGGCATCTGTCAGATCTTTATTGATTTGTGCCTCGGTTTTGGGCGATGTCATGTCTTTTTCAAAGCGCGGGATATCAAGCTTAAGATCCTGCGCAATCTTATATATAACCTCTTTACTTAACTTGGTCTCGGCAAAGAGCCGGTCGTGAAATTCCCAAAATTTCCCTTGTTCATGAGCAGCTAGTGCCGCTCTTGAACCGGGCAAGGCCATTTCATGAAATTTAAGAGGCATGTTTTTAAAAACTAACTTTACTGTTTGGGGATTAAGCTCGAGCACCTGCTCAAGGAGCGGCAATATCTTGCTGCAATAAGGACACTCGAAATCCGTAAAAAGAGCGATGGTAACCGGTGCGTCGGCAGGTCCTTTAAAAGGCGACCCTGTGGTATCGATATCGATGATAAAAGATACTCCGACCGCACTGAAGGTTTGGGTTTTGTTGTTAATGAGGTAGAGCATTTCCCCCTGAGGGGCTATGTCGATGGCGGAAACCCCATCTTCTACAGGGATCGACCCCTGAAGCTGTCCCAGGTTGTTGAAAACCTGGACAGCTTGTTTATCATTTAGGATATAAACAAATTTTCCATCCAGGGAGTGGACCATATCCAGAGTTGTTCCAGCTGTGGGCCAGTTCTGCAGCAGATTCCATTCAATCCGGTTGTCCTGGCCTGAAGCGGGTACAGCCGGAGCATTGCTGCCGAAAGCAATAATCAGTGTAAACAAACAACCGGCGAATAATTTTGGGTGTTCCATAAAAACCTCTCAAATAAATTTACATTTCATGTTTTTTGTAGCAAATAACGGTGCATACACACAGCTAACATAGCCACTCCCAGACTTTTAAGCAAGATTATCAATGAAACGGAGTTTATGACCAGAAATCAGCACAACTGATAACCTCTTTTCACCCAATAATGCCAACCCATCGCCTGCTCTTCAGGTCCGTAGGCATCAACGATGATCTCCATTGTTATGCGCCCCTCTCTTTCTTCATTGAGTTTAGTGAAGATATTTTCAGTTGACTCTCGATGTGCATCATTTCACGATATTCATCAACTTCGCGTAATCGCTGACAACATCATATTTGACCTGATCGGTGGTAATTCCTGCAAAAAACTTCCGTGCACAGTCGATCTTGCATTCCTCAATCTTCCGTAGCTCCATTGACGACATAGAGCCCTTTGTTTCAGCCACAAAATAGATGTGTTTAACCGCTCCTTCTTTGAAGGCAATGGCCCAGTCGGGATTATAGTTGCCAACCGGTGTCGGGATGAAGAATCCTTTGGGCAGCTTAGCGTATACTATTACTTCGACACTCTTGTCCAACTCAGTCACAAAGTCCCGCTCGGTCTTGGAGTCCGTGAAAACATAGTCATACACGTGGCGTTGGGTTTTTATTGCCCGGCTGAAATCTTGCTGCTTGTCGACGGTAAAGATGTTTTCAAGTTCATGCCTGTCATCCACTGGACTGTAGGTCAAATGTTCGACAACCATCGTTGCTTTCTGCTCGTTTATGATCCTGGCCGTCTTCATCATGAAGTCTTCCGGATTCTGGCGATACTGTGAAAAAACGGCTTTGTTAGTTGCTTTCAAAATTTCTGCAACGGTGCTGCGAGTCAGTTTCGTGTCTTCAGCCAGATTGCCAATCAGATCGTATTTCACAGCGGAATGAACGGTTTTGTTCATGTACCCGGTTTCATTTTCTTTAAGGGTAAAGCTTTGCCCATTCTGCAGATCATCGTAAGAAACGGAATCGCTCTGCTCGCCTCGCTCAACGGTATATTGCAGCTTGGTTACCCGTAATTCCTTATCAAGGGCAACCACACATTTTTCGATCAGTTGTGCCGTATCAAAATGAACGGTATATGCCGCTTTGCGGTTGATCTTTTCCCAAAGAGCTTTGAATTCCGCTTTCTCGAGATTTTTATTCAGAGGGTTAGGTCTGCCCTTGCGGTCATTCTCAATTCCAGGCAAAGCAGCGTCGCTAAAGACACTGTCGATCAATTGCACTATCTGGGAGGCATACGGTTGCAACTCAGGTGGTAAAGGGGCCAGCGTATCGTTTTTCTTTGCTTCACGATAGGCGGTTGTTACACCGTCGTTGTCATCGGTATAATCATTCTTCAGGAGGTATTTATATATTTGCTTGGCGAACTGTGGTGTGATCTTAATGTCACCAGCATCAGTCTTGATAACCTTGCCGTTAAAGTAAGCCTCATCCGCCTTACGCGGTCTGGCGGAAAGAGAATCGGAGATTTCCCGCTGCAAACCAGCCGTAAAGTCCTTGTAACTCTCGCTGGCAACGACGGTCAGGAGGTTGATATCATGGACATTCGTTCCACTGTCCATTCGATCACCCACCTGGTTGACACAGAGGCGCAGGCCACGCCCCACTTCCTGGCGCTTACGGATACTGCTGTCGCTGTGCTTCAGGGTGCAGATAACAAAGACGTTGGGGTTGTCCCAACCTTCGCTCAGGGCTGAATGTGAAAAGATGAATCGTACCGGTTCATCCAAGGAGAGCAGGCGCTCCTTGTCTTTGAGAATCAGGTCGTAGGCATCAGCATCATCGGAAGTGGCTTTTTTCCGGCCTGTCTCGGCATCTTTGACGAGCTTGGTTGCTGGATCAACCAGCCGTTTGCTTTTCTTGTCGATGGAAAAATAACCGTTATGGGTCTTTTCGGTTTTGATACCCTTCAGATATTTGCGATACGGCTCATCAAGCAGGAGAGGGATCTCATTTACAGCATCTACATACTCTTCTTCAAACATCTTGGCATATTCACCAGGTTGTTCGACACCATCATCGTAACGACGATATTTAGCGACCTCGTCTATAAAGAAGAGCGACAGCACCTTGATTCCCAGAGGAAAAAGTGCCTGTTCCTTTTCAAGATGGGCCTTGATCGCCTCACGGATCTGAATGCGACGCAACGTGGCCTCGTTAACATCTCCGGTAGCCTCGCCCGACTCCATCACCTCGCCATTGGTGAAGGTGACAGTATCGCTTACCGCATTGATGTCAGCGACGACAAACCCCTTGTATTGGGAAAGCCCACCTGAAAGGTCATAAAGGTTGTCGTTTTTGTCAAACTTGCGTGCTACTCGTTTGATACCGTTCTGTTGCTTTACCTCAAACTCGATACGGGCAACGGGAGGAAAAGCTGAAATATGGATCGATTCAAGATAAAGATAGGCGTTGGTGCCGGTCAGACCTCTAACGGTAATCCCACGCACGGCGATTTTCTTGACCAGCTTCTGATTGTAGGCGTCTAGTGCATCCAACCGGTGGATTTTATTATGTTCGGTCTTATGGGTGGCGGAATAACGCAAGATGGCCAGCGGCTTGAATTTCGTCATTGACTCAAAAGTCTTGGCACCCTCCAGCTTCTGCGGTTCATCAAGGATCATGATCGGGTGATTACCGGCAATTACATCAATTGGTTTTCGCGACTGGAAATCATCCAGCTCTTCATAGATACGACGGGCATCCTTACCGGTCGCGTTGAATGCCTGGACGTTGATGATCATGACGTTAATGCCGCCATCGGAGGAAAACTGTTCCAGATGATGCAACTGCTTTGAATTGTAGATAAAGAAGCGGGCGCGCTTATTGTATTCCTCCATGAAGTGCTCGGCGGTGATCTCAAATGATTTACACGCACCTTCACGAATCGCGACCGACGGCACCACGACGATAAACTTTGACCAGCCATAGCGGCGATTCAGCTCAAACATCGTCTTGATATAGCAATAGGTTTTCCCGGTCCCGGTTTCCATCTCGATATCGAGATTCACCGCGCAGACCTTGGTGCTGACCAGATGTAACGATTGAGGAAGATTCTGTCGCTGCTGAACGGCCTGGATATTTGCCAGTAGTTGATCCTTTGTCAGCAACAGTTCCCGGTTCTTGAAACCGGACTGAGAATAATCAAAGCCGTATTGAGTTTTTCCGGCTTTACTGGTTTTGCCGATTTTGCCGGGATCTATTTTATAGGTGACACCTTCGGCCTTCGGTTGTCCGGCAAAGCAGTCGGCAACCGCCGTTACCGCCTCGGTCTGGAATGGCTGCTTTTTGAATTTAAGCTTCATTTCCCGCCTCCAGCATTGCCATCTCAATCAAATTCCGCTCTTTTTCAATCTCCCGCTGCAGCTCTTCCTCTGTCGGCAAAAACTTCAGATATTTGGAGGCAAAAATCTGTTTTCCTTCACTCAGTACCGAATATTTGGCCACTCGCATCAAGGCGCGGTAATGAGACCAGCTCAATTGAGGATTGAAGCCACCTCCAGATTCGCTACCTGACGGGTAGCTTTTCTTGGCAAGGCAGTCAGCATAGGTTGCATAAAATTGTCTGAAGTTTTTCAAGTTGGCAACAGAGAACCCCATGCCATATTGTTGAGTCATTTGCGTTGAAAGATTTTCCATAACCTGCTTGCCATACTCCGCCCGTTCGTCACCGCCCTGGAGTTCCAGAACGATCTCGCGCCCGATCAACCAATAGGCGGTCACCATATTGCTGTTGACCGTCCTCACCACATTGGTGCGAGTCTCTTCCAGGATCCGGATAACACGATCAAACAGAGAACGATCTTCTGCTTTTATAGTGTCGTTTGTGATCAAATCTTTGTTATTCATGCCGCCCCCTTAAATTGATTTTACTTCAGTGCCAGGGGACAGCAGTTTGAAAATCTGCTCGACATTGATTTTGACGCTATCGCTACCGAATGCATCATCACGGAAGACTACCCGCAATGGTTTATGGGTGGCGAGTTTCTTGACAAGTTCTTCGTTGATACCGGAATCGAAACAGGCGATCAGGGCATTGCCGTCCACCAGAAAGACTGTCTTGCTGTCTATGGTTTCTTTGGCAATGGGGAGGGTAAGATCAAGGCCCCAATCGATAAAAACCTGAAACAGAAGGTCTTCAGCACGGCGGTCAGGTTTGATATGGTTTTTGAAAAGATCAAGATTGCCTTGTTGAAGTTCGTCCGGCGTATAATACACGTCCAGCATATTGGAGATATCAACCTTGAGCACCCGAAAGCCGATATCGATATTATGGGTGATGATGGGGTTTTTAGCTTTGATCTTCTTCCCAGCGCGCCTGATCCGTTCTTTGCCAATTTCAGCTATGGTTTTGTAACCTGCCTTGAAGGCTTCTGACTTTTTGTCGCATGGTTCGGAAAGTTGCACCATGATGAATTTACGGTTGCCGTTGTCTTCAGCGTTTAGCTGCATGACAGCGTGAGCTGTAGCGCACGAACCTGCAAAGAAATCGAGGACTATTCCGCTATCGGAACTTAATTGAATTGCCCGCTTGATGAGTTCAACGGGTTTCGGCGTATCAAATACGGACCGGCCATCGAAAAGTTCTTTTAGTAAATTTTTAGCAATCTCATTTGTAGTCACTTCATCAGCAAACCAAATAGTTTCAGGGGTAAGACCTCTTTCTTTGGCTTCAAGGTATGTCTTTACACGCGGAACTCCATTTCCATCTTTTCCGAACCAAATACGACCATCACGAACAGCTTCTTCCATAACTTCCTTCGTGTATACCCAGCATCTGCCACTCTCTAAATGATGTGCTTTCCCATTTGGTGATGTAAGAATATAGAATTGACTCTTTGTACCGTGTCCCGCCTGAGCTGACGCAGGGTCTGACTTCCACTGACCACGAGGATCATTGTCAGGATTTTTGTAATTGGCAAGTGCCTTTTCAGACATAGGAAGTTGTTTAATTGTCCTTGATTCAAGTGAAGCGTTTTTACAATAGCAAAGTACATAATCATGTCGAGATGAAACGACTTTCCTGTTTTCACGGTTGGTTCTTTTTTCCCAAATGAAATTAGCTACAAAGTTATCTTCGCCAAATATCTCGTCACAAATCTTGATAAGATTACGTATCTCGTTATCATCTATAGATATAAATATTATCCCATCATCGGACAGTAGGTTTCTCGCCAGCTTCAATCGCGAAAAAATCATTGTTAACCAATCTGAGTGGAAGCGACCATTGGCTTCGGTATTGGCCACTAAATGATTGCCCTCCTCATCCTTTTGATTTGACCGCTTCAAAAACTCTTCAGTGTTTTCTGCAAAATCATCCTCATAAATAAAGTCATTCCCCGTGTTATACGGCGGATCGATATAAATCATCTTAACCTTGTTCAGATAGGTTTCCTGAAGCAGTTTAAGCACATCCAGATTATCCCCTTCGATAAAGAGATTCCTGGTATTCTCAAAATCAACGCTCTCCTCTTCACAGGGGCGTAAGGTCTTGGCAATCGGCGCGTTGGCAGTCAGAATCGCTTCGTTTTTACCCGGCCAGCTCAAGGTATATCGCTCCTGTGGTCCTTCCACCAGACTGGCTGAAAGCTCCTGACGCAACTGGTTAAAATCCACCACTCGACGCACCATACCGTTTTCATCCCGGTCTTCGGTAATGCAGTTAGGAAACAATACCGCAATTTTATCGATATTGGCGTCCACCAGATTGGGACTCTGCATTTTCAGCTTATCCATGGTAATTCCTTTTCAGTATCCACATTATGATCCTGTTCTGTATTATTGCTTGCCCGGTCAACAGTGACCAGTCAACAACCGTAACCGTTCCTGTATCTCGCGCGCCGACAGATCGATATACATTAAAGCGTTATACCTCTCATCTTCTTTGATCTCTGACGCAACACCAAATACCACAGCACTTTCATAATCGGTGGCAAATTGGTCCGGCAACACTTTTGTTTTGCCAACAACACAAAAAGAAACCTTGGTATTGTATTCGATATTGTCGAGTTTATGCATTCCAGGCAATTTACTTTAGAAATTCTTTTTGCTCTTTAAAAAATTGTGAAGATACTTATGTGACAGATCCCACAAAGGGGCACTGCAAAAAAAATTCCACTTATTTTTCGCTAGAGTTTGTGTAAAAAACGGCCAAAGCATAAAAATAACTGGTAACGGTAGGTGCAAGATGGTATTTATAACAACTTTTTTTTATTCTAAATAGAACAATATCAAGTACAGTCTTGACTGAAAAGGCTATGTGAATTAATTAGTAGCGGTTTGGTGAATGTAATTTCATTCAGTTGCAACCGGTTCACTCGACCTATTGTTAAAAAGTAATTCGGCTGCGAGGGTGGCGGAACTGGTAGACGCACCAGACTTAGGATCTGGCGCCTTACGGTGTGGGGGTTCGACTCCCCCCTCTCGCACCAAATGCATTATTGTGCATTGTTGTATTGTTCAGCTATGCTGTACACCTCACCTGTGGCAGAAATAATCCACTGAAACCCGATGTCGATGTGTCGGTTCCCATACTGCCGGTAGGTGACCTTGCCGGTGGCAATGCTTGAAGGGGGACGGCACAGTTTGACGGGGGAAAATAGTGGGTTTGGGTGTTTATGATAATTTCAAAATGAAAGGATGGGACTCGATGGATGTAAATGTTGAAGAGATCAATGCTCTCACAAGAAAAATAACAGTCACGCTGCCTGAAGACATCGTTCGACCAAAGTTGAATCAGGCGTACGATAAGCTGAAGAAAGAAACGAAGATGAAAGGCTTTCGTCGTGGCAAAGTACCCCTGTCGGTTATTGTCAAATATTATAAGGCCCAGGTCGAAGCTGAGACCGGCGAGAAGCTGGTTCAGGACAATTACTTTGATGCCGTTGAGAAACAAGGGGTCGATCCCATTGTTCATCCCGAAATACAAAATGTAAAGTACAACGAGGACGGGTCGTTCACTTTTATCGCCGAAGTCGATGTACGGCCGAAGTTCGAAATTGTTCAGTATAAAGGGCTCGAAGTGGAAAAAGAGGATATTCTCGTCACCGATGAGGAAATCCAGCTTGAGCTTGCGGAGATGCAGAAAAATTTGGCTGTTCTTCGTTCAGTGACGGACAGACCGATCCAGAAGGACGATGTAGTTATCGTCGATTTCCAGGGATTCCACGAAGGCGCTCCAATGCCTCAAGTTAAGAACGATAACTACTCTATTGAAGTAGGTTCCGGAAAAATGGGAGCGGAGTTTGAAGAAAAATTGATCGGTATGAACAGAAACGAGGAGGGGACCCAAGAGGTAGATTTCCCGGAATCCCATCCTAATCCGCTTATTAAAGGAAAAAAGGTAGAATTTCGCATTACCGTTAAGGACATCAAAGAGCGGGTGCTAGCTGAGCTAAACGACGAATTTGCCAAAGATGCCGGAGAGGAACTCAAGACTCTTGATGAATTGAAAGCGTCGATCAAAGAGCGTATCGCCAAGAAACGCGAGGAACGTGCCGAAGGTGCCATTACCGATAAAATTATGCAGAAGCTACTCGCATTACATGATTTTGAGGTTCCCAAACGGCTGGTTGCTTTCGAGATTGAGCAGATGATTAAACAAACCCAGCAGCAGTTGGAAAAGAGCGGAATAAGCCTTGAGGCAGCCGGTCTCAGCAGAGAAAAACTTGCTGAACAAAACGCAGAAATGGCTTCAAAAAGAGTCCGTGGTGATTTTATTTTAAAGAAAATCGCCGAGATTGAAGAGATTAAGGTTGAAGAAGAAGATATGGAAAGGGGTCTCAAACGTATTGGTGACATGTACAATATGCCGGTCTCCAAGGTTAAAGAATTTTTCCAGAATCGCGATGATCTCTTACCCTTGATGAATGAATTGCTGAACGAGAAGATTCTTGCATTTCTTCGGGAACAGGCGGTATTTGTCGATGCCGTCAAATCGAAAGAAGAGACCGAAGAAAACGCTGATGCAACAAGCCGATAAGGCGTTGCGTACGGCGGGAAAGGAATTATAATGAGCATATCCGGTGGGGAGCCCTGCGGGATATGTTTTGACAGCTTTCAAATATTAACGACTGCATAGGGCTCAAGGCCTCTTGCAGTCGAACCGTTTTAAGGAGAGTGACACATGAATCTTGTGCCGATGGTAGTGGAGCAAAGCCCCCGAGGGGAAAGGGCGTATGACATTTACTCACGTCTGTTAAAAGAACGTATTATTTTTCTTGGTTCGGGAGTAAGTGATGATGTGGCAAACGTTATAGTTGCCCAGTTGCTCTTTCTTGAGGCAGAGGATCCTGAAAAAGATATTACTTTCTATATCAATTCTCCCGGCGGATCGGTAACTGCCGGTATGTCTATTTATGACACCATGCAGTATGTTAAGTGTGATATAGCCACGCTCTGTATGGGGCAGGCCGCATCCATGGGGTCATTTCTGCTGGCTGCAGGCACCGATGGAAAGAGATACTCTTTGCCGAACGCGAGGATTATGATCCATCAGCCGATGGGAGGGTTTCAGGGACAGGCAACCGATATTGATATTCATGCGAGGGAAATATTACGCATAAAGGATGATCTGAACCGTCTACTGGCCCATCACACGAAACGCCCACTCGAAAAAATCGCAGCGGACACCGAACGTGATTATTTTATGAGTGCGAGTGAAGCCCGGGAATATGGTATTATCGATAAGGTACTTTCTAATCGGGAAGAATTAGCTGAGGATTAAGAGCATGGATGATGTGAATAACAAAGGACCTGAGTGCATTTGCTCGTTTTGCGGCAAGGATCAGGACGAAGTAGGGAAGCTCATTGCAGGTCCGGATGTTTTTATCTGTGATGAGTGTATTGAACTCTGCAATGAGATTGTCCACGATAAGGACGGTTCCGACTCAGCCGAAAAGGAAGAGCGTACTAAGGTTTCTTTGAAACCAAAAGAAATTAATGCTCACCTGGATGAGTATGTGATCGGCCAGGAATATGCTAAAAAGGTTCTCTCTGTTGCTGTCCACAACCACTATAAGCGTATCGACGCTCCCACCGGTGAAGATTCTGTAGAATTGCAGAAATCCAACATCATACTGGTTGGTCCGACCGGCTCCGGCAAGACCCTGGTTGCCCAGACACTCGCCAGGATCCTGAATGTACCCTTCTGCATGGCAGATGCAACTACCCTTACCGAGGCCGGTTATGTCGGTGAGGATGTTGAAAATATCCTGGTAAGTCTGCTGCAGGCAGCGGATTACGATGTGGAAAAGGCGCAGCGGGGAATTATTTATATAGATGAGATCGATAAAATTGCCCGAAAATCGGATAGTCCATCGCTGACTAGAGATGTTTCAGGCGAGGGAGTACAACAGGCCCTTCTGAAAATTATTGAAGGAACCAATGCGTCGATTCCTCCAAAGGGCGGCAGAAAACATCCGCAGCAGGAGCTGGTTCAGATCGACACTACGAATATTCTTTTTATCTGCGGAGGTGCTTTCGTCGGGCTGGATGCAGTGGTCAGCAAACGTCAGGGCGCCAAATCCATCGGCTTTGGTGCGAAGGTCACAGGGGATGAGAAGAAGAAAATAGGTGAACTGCTCAAAATGGTACAACCGGAAGATCTCCTGAAGTTTGGACTTATTCCTGAAATGGTGGGACGATTACCGGTTATCGCAACCATGGAAGAGCTGGTGGAGGATGATCTCATTCGCATCCTGAAGGAACCGAAAAATGCTCTGACCAAACAATATCAGAAATTGTTTGAGTTTGACGGCATTAGCCTCAGCTTTACGGAAGGCGCTCTGAAAGCCATTGCCGGTAAAGCATTGAAGAGAAAATCGGGTGCCCGCGGACTCCGTTCGGTTATGGAAGAAGCGATGCTTGATGTGATGTATGACCTGCCGTCGAAAATAGGTGTGCAGGAATGCGTGATAAGTGAGCAGGTAATAACCCAGGGCGAATATCCGGTTATTTTATACCATAACAGCGCTGACGAAAATCTGAAAACAGCTTGATTGAATACCTTAGTTAGCCCTTCATGAAGTTCTTTGTACTTTCTAAAAAGAACTTTATGAAGGGAGTGAAAGGGCGGGTTCAGAACCCGCCCCTACGCCCATACCCCTCTCAAGGGGGCACTGAAAATAGTTCAGACTTATTTCCCGTTTATCGGGGCCGGTTCCAATCGCAACGCACATTCGAAAGGAGAATTTGTGACGAAACTTTACCCCTTGATGCCACTTCGAGATATTGTCATCTTTCCCCATATGGTTGCCCCCCTGGTAGTCGGCAGGAAAAAATCCATCCAGGCATTAGAAGATGCCATGGACAAGAAGACGGATATCCTGCTGGTGACACAACAGAAATCTACCATTGACGATCCAGCCGGCGAGGACCTCTATACCTGCGGCACTCTTGCAGCAGTAATGCAATTGCTTCGGCTCCCTGATGGAACGATAAAAGCTTTGGTTGAAGGTAAAACCCGGGCGAAAATTATTTCCTATGTGCCAAATGCCAATTTTCTTCAGGCTGAAGTGGAAGAACGGATAGATATTACCGAGCCGACCGCCGAGTTAACTGCTTTTGAAAGAGAATTGAGAAAGTTCTTTGAACTCTATGCCGCTAGTAACAAAAAAATTGCCAAAGAAATTCTCAGTTCCGTTCAGGTTATTGATAATCCCCTGAAACTTTTGAATGTTATCTGTGCCCACCTGCCACTTAAAAGTGATGAAAAGCAGGAGATTCTCGAATTGGAGCCACTCACGGAGAGGATGGCCAAGGTGCTGGAGATTCTGGACCGTGAAATCGAGATGGCGGAACTGGAGAAAAAGATCAACGCCAAGGTGAAGATGCGAATGGGCAAAACCCAGAGGGATTATTATCTGGGTGAGAAAGTTCGGGAGATCCAGAACGAAATAGGTCAAAACGAAGATGGACTTGATGAGATGGGGGAACTCGAAGAGTCGATCAAAAATAAAAAAATGCCCGTTCTGGCCAAAGATAAGGCCCTGAAAGAATTTAAAAAACTGAGAAGTATGCCTCCCATGTCGGCAGAGACGACTGTGGTGCGTAACTACATTGATTGTATTGTCAGTCTGCCGTGGGAAAAGAAAGATAAATCAAAAATCGATATCAACAAGGCTGAAAAGATTCTCGATGAAGATCATTACGGGCTTGCCAAGACCAAAGAGCGGATTCTGGAATATCTTGCAGTTCAGGCCCAGGTAAAGAAAATCAAGGGACCAATTCTCTGCCTGGTTGGTCCTCCCGGTGTCGGCAAAACCTCTATCTGTAAATCCATTGCCCGGGCCATGGGTAGAAAGTTTGCCCGGCTGTCTCTCGGCGGCGTGCGGGATGAGGCGGAAATTCGCGGGCACAGAAGAACGTACATAGGAGCGATGCCCGGCAAAATCATCCAGTCCATGCAAAAAGTCGGAGTTTCGAATCCGGTATTTTGTCTCGATGAAGTGGATAAAATGTCGATGGATTTCCGAGGAGATCCATCCTCCGCCCTACTTGAAGTTTTGGATCCTGAACAGAATGTAGCCTTCAACGATCATTATCTCGATATCGATTATGATTTGTCCGAGGTATTTTTTATCACCACGGCAAACAATCTGCACGGGATACCTGTGCCACTTCAGGACAGGATGGAAATAATCCAGATCAGTGGCTATACCGAGGAAGATAAACTGAAAATCGGCATAGGGTTTCTGGTTCCAAAACAGCTCGAACAAAACGGCTTCAATCCTGATGACATCCACCTGACCGATGGTGCAATTCTGGAGATAATTCGTCGTTATACCAGGGAAGCAGGGGTAAGAAATCTGGAGAGAATCATTGCTTCTCTCTGCCGAAAGATAGCCCGGGAGCGATTAAAGAAAAATAACAAGCCCAAAAAGTACCAGGTCAGTGTGCAGTCGGTATTAAAGTATTTGGGAACACCGAGATATCGTTATGGGCTGGCCGAAGAAAACGATGAGATTGGTTTAACAACGGGCCTTGCCTGGACGGAAGTAGGAGGAGAACTTCTGCAGATTGAGGCTACCTTGATGACCGGCGCCGGTAAATTGACCATTACCGGAAAACTCGGTGATGTAATGCAGGAATCGGCTCAGGCGGCCTTGAGCTACGTGCGATCCCGGGCTGCAGTGCTTGGCCTGGAAGAAAATTTTTATCAGAAGCTCGATATCCACATTCATGTACCCGAAGGCGCTATTCCAAAAGACGGACCGTCGGCGGGCATCACCATTGCAACGACCTTGGTTTCTGCGCTTATAAAGGTTCCTGTAAAGCATTATCTGGCTATGACCGGCGAGATAACTCTCAGGGGAAGGGTGCTGCCTATCGGTGGCTTGACGGAGAAACTTCTTGCCGCCAAACGTGGCAACATCACCCATGTGCTTATTCCCAAGGCAAACGAACGCGATCTCAACGATGTGCCGGTTAAGATCAGGAAATCACTGACAATTGATGTGGTCGACCATATGGATGAAGTGCTGAGGCACGCGTTAGTGGTAAAAGAAGGGGACAGTCTCCTTTGAAACAGTATCTTTTTGAAATATAAGATAAAAGTTATATGATGACGGATATTTCCCTCTGCGGATGTTTTTTCTTGACGTAGTAGGGTGAAGTTGGTAAATAGTGCTTCACGATTGGTTGAGAGGGGCGACTAGCTCAGCTGGGAGAGCATCGGCCTTACAAGCCGAGGGTCACAGGTTCAAGCCCTGTGTCGCCCACCACAGCCAAGAAGAAACACAATACACAACACCAGGTTAGCATCGGTTTTGGAGCGGTAGTTCAGCTGGTTAGAATGCCGGCCTGTCACGCCGGAGGTCGCGGGTTCGAGTCCCGTCCGCTCCGCCAAACGATACAAAAGGGAAGCTGTTTCAGAAGTTTTCCTCTTCGTTAAGTAACCGATTCTTTTGCATGACATATCTTGCAGTTCTTGATTGATAAATAGCTCTTATTCTGCTCTTTGCTTTAGGGCGACTAGCTCAGCTGGGAGAGCATCGGCCTTACAAGCCGAGGGTCACAGGTTCAAGCCCTGTGTCGCCCACCATAAACAAGCAGCAGAAGCACGAGTCAAAAAGAAATTGCACCATTTTTGCAATTTGGAGTGGTAGTTCAGTTGGTTAGAATGCCGGCCTGTCACGCCGGAGGTCGCGGGTTCGAGTCCCGTCCGCTCCGCCATCACACAAAAAAAGGGTTACAGCACGTTTCGTGCTGTAACCCTTTTTTTGTGCAATCTCCGATAATGCGGGGAAGTAGGGGCGGGTTCTAAACCCGCCCTAGCTCATCTTCTGTTTGAATTTCTCGTTAATTTGATACACAAAGGCGAGTACTTCAGCTACGGTCTGATAGAGCTCTACTGGTATTTCCTCACCTATCGGTACCTTTGACAGGAGTTCGACCAGATTGGCGTCCTCCTGGATGTGAATACCGGCTTCTCTGGCAGTGGCGATTATTTTTTCTGCAATAAGGCCCTGTCCGCCGGCAACGACTTTTGGTGCAGCCGATTCATTTTCGTTATAGACAATGGCAATGGCTTTATCGGTAGTTTTTCGTTTTTCCATGTTAAACCGTTGTGTCCAGCAGCGAATTTCCTGCCGGAACAAGTTGCCGGAGGAGATCATGTATCGGATCCGGAGCATCGCCGGAAAACAAAAGACTGACAAGAGGAATATCGGTGATGGCCTTTTTCAGGTCTGCACTGAATGTTTCTATGAAGTCGGCCTTTTCCTGAGTGCCTGCTCTGAATCTAATGAATAAGCCTTCCATGTTCTGCAGAAAA
>Ga0214472_10002340_pt1 | contig 20550 bp, 27 predicted proteins | sample RVTome_6_FD_207662 | JGI IMG/M metagenome (GOLD analysis project Ga0214472, IMG submission 207662) | Soil microbial communities from uranium-contaminated site in the Upper Colorado River Basin, Wyoming, United States - RVT140D175 | ecosystem: Environmental > Terrestrial > Soil > Contaminated >...
CATAGACCCAACGCCCATAGTGCGATGGCGCGAAGCCCCAGGGTGCATTGTCCACCCAGGTCCAGCCCCACGGTTCCTGCCAAACCCAATGACCGTCCCGATAGGGCGCCCAATGTGCATCGACCCGGTTGGGGAACCACACGGTGCCGTATCTCTGCACTGGACGCCAGGAACCATATTCATCCAGATCTGAGTAGCCCACCATATCGTCATCGACGTAGCGCAGGGACAAGGAGCGCTCAAGCAACTGATCGCGCCTAAGACTGTAGCGATCGAAATTGTCCGCGCGCGGCAGACCGTACATCTGATAATCACGTAAATCGGCGCTGTAGAAGCGCACCGTATCGCCGGCATGCAGCGGGAAATGGGTGCGGTCGCCGTAGGCTTCGCCAGCCCCTTCCCACACCACGATAGTGGTTTGGTCGTCGTACGGGTCGACATCGATGCGATAGCGACCAGCACGATTGATGACGAACGCCAATGTAGGCGTGGCTACTTCGTAGGACTGCCCCGGATACAGGCGCCGCACGCTCAGATTGATCGTGCCCTGTGTCATCTGGATCTGTGCGACATCATCGTTCAGGTTCAGTATCTCAGCACTGGTGTTCGACCCAAGCCGGATGGCGGTGCTACCCACCTGAAACTCCACGCGGGCATTGTGGTCAGTCCAGAGTCGATCGCCACGTATCAACGGACGATTTCGCACGACATTGATCCATTCATCCTCGCCTGCAGGTGAGTAGCTCACCACCCCCTGGGTGTCGTTCACACGCGCCACGCGTCCCGGCGGATCGGCGTGGTCTGAACGTGCGACTGACACGTAGCACAGCGAGAATAACAGTATGCCTGTGAGGGTAAGTAAACGCGACGGATTCAACATGGTGTACTCCTTTTAATTCAATTTATTGTGCGCAATACCAGCAGAAACATGCTGCGATGATGGCCCGTGCGCCAACCCAGGCCGCGCGTGTAATACGCTAATCCAGAAATCATCGATGTTGTCGACGATCCTGTTTTTTTCGGCGGGTACGTTAACGTTCTGTACGTTGGTCCTTCCCTACGGGAAAATCTGTTCGGTGACGCACATACGCAAAATAGTTTGTGTTGTGCAAATGCAGAAGAAGAACGCTGCGCAAACCCGTGAAGCGGGATGCGCTGCGGTCTTCGGTAATGATCTACTGCGTTAAAGCGTAAGGCTCTTCGAATCTACGCTCTTGACACCGCGCACGTTCTGCGCGAGTTCCACGGCCAGGGCACGCTCAGCGCCGCTGTTAACCTTGCCGCTCAGCGTAACGATGCCGCTGTCCGTGCTTACCGAGATATCGGAACTGTTGACATTGCTGGAGTACATGAAAGTGGACTTCACCTTCGTCGTGATCCAGCTGTCAGCCATGGTTTGTCCAGCCTCATCCACGGAACCCCTGGTATTATCGGCAACCGTCAGTTTCGATCCATCGATTACTAACTGATTATTGACCGAAACAACGCCGTGGGTATTCATAGCCAGGAGGCCAGCAAGTTCCTTGGCTGCTCCGCTATCGGCAGTGCCCTTCAGCTTTACCCTGCCCCTGTTCGTATCCACATCTATGGCCAGTCCATTTGCGTGTTTGCTCCATAACAACTTCGACTTTACTGCCGCGGTGATAGTAGCGTCATCAATTACATCGCCATAACTGCGGTCTGAAGATCGTGCCGGGGTGACGTAGTCAGCCTCAACCACGATCTGGTTGTCCACTTCCTTGACGCCGTTGACACCCAGCGCGATCTGCTTCGCCAGGTCCTTATTGACATCTCCGTCCACTTTACCGGTCAGTGTGGCCTTGCCGTTTTGCACAGACACATTGAGGTTGTAAGCGCGCAGATAGGGACTCAGGGCATAGGTCGTCCAAATCTGGATTTCCTGGCGTGCTTCGTTAATTTCCTGGGATACCGTATCTGCAGTGACTGCGCCGCTGATCGCGACCATCGCCAAAGCGAAGACTGGCGTGAGTATTAACTTGCAAAATTGCGTGTACATTTTGTTTCTCCTGAAATTATTTAAAATAAAAGTTGATGTTTGTTAAGTGCCGTTGATGACTGCACCCGGACCATTTCTATGCTGTACTGATCACCTGCCGTCCACCTTCAGCGGAGTTGCAAATTTCGTGCTTACTTCAGCAACAACTTTTCTTGCCTTTGATTTCATCCTGGTTTTCTGACCTGGGCTTCGGCATGGAGTCGGGCTTGATGAACACTGTCCCGCTTTTGTATGGCCCGATATTCGGGTTATGCACGGTGGTGTTTTCAGAAGTGTTAGTTGCGTTTTGTTCGCGTGGTTTGTTCATAAATGACCTCTTGATTTAAATTCCGCCCCGCGGTACGGGGTGTTGAGATACCGGACAATAGTGGTGAATGTGCGCAGCGTCTGTGCGCTGAAGCGCTTATGCAATCAGGAATTTGACGACGGCTCGCGCAAGAATACTTTTTTATTATGTGTGCTGACGTACTGACGAAACCTGTCATGGCGCATACTATTATGGGCACTCAATTTACGCGAGTCTCGATCGGAGTACAGGCGGTTGCGCCGAAACAGCCACTGTTCAGCTACCGGACTTTTAACAACAACACTTATCAGGAGTCTCCCATGAAAATCAAATCAAACATACCGAATTCCGTCGCGCACGGACAAGGCGCCGGATCGGCGTCCTTGGCGACCGCGACAACCAATGGAGCCCCGTCGAACGGGTCAAGCGAGTTTCACAATTTCTTTGCGGATATTGAAGACTTGATCAAAGCCACGGCTTCGCTCACCGGCGAAGATCTGGCCCGGGCTACAGCGAAACTCAGCGAACGTGTTGCAGAGGCTAAAGAATCCGTCGAAGAAATGAGCGTTGAGATTGCTCATCAGGCCCGCAAGACCGCCGCCGACACCAACGTCTACGTGCACAAGCAGCCTTGGGAAGCGATTGGCGCAAGTGCGGCAGTTGCTTTTCTGCTCGGTTTCGTGCTCGCGCGCCGCGGTTAACGCAGGATTGTTGTTGATATGATCCAGAGACCTCTCGTGGAAAAATCGCAAACATCAGGACCGGCCCCGGACTCCACAACCATCGATCTGATGAATGCAATTCGCATTCTGCGTTCAGCGGGCAGAGATCTGTTCGCTCAGGCCGTTCTACATTTCCAGTTGGTCCGGGTTGAATGGGCGGAGGAGAAAAGCCGGATGTTGCAGATACTAGTGGTCGCACTGCTGGGTTTTGCCTGCCTGTTGTGTGTCTTGCTGTTTGCCGGTGCTCTGGTGCTGGCGTTAACCTGGGAAACGGTGTATCGCATCCCGGCCGTGCTGGCCCTGATTACCGTCTACGGGACCGGAACCTGTATCGCATGGCGCCGTATTCACACTCTGTCGGCGCTCAGTGGCCAGGCCTTTGCAGCCTCACGCGAAGAGCTTGCTGCGGATATAGCTCTGATCAGAAGCAAACTATGATTTTGATCACGGATGCATCTCTCGTCGATCAGCGCCAAATGTTGCGCCGGCAACTGCAGGCGCAGCGCCAACTGATCACGCAACAGCTCAGCCCCACGCCCGAAGTAAACAGCGGGTACCCGCGCAGCATGACGATGCGTTTCCTGACCAGGCAGCCGGGCCTGGCAACCAGTTTGTTCGGAGAGCTTGCAACGCTGCTGATTGGCGCACGCTTCATTAAATCAATCATCTCTGTGATGACCTTGGCCAGGATCGTGCGATCGGCCTCAACCAGCAAATTAAAGGCAGCTTTGTAATCAGACATAACGGATACAGCTGGCAGAAGCAACATCCTGAACTGCGACATCCATAGGAGATTTCCTTGAGTAATATAGCACCGCTTCCCAATCCCGACGTTACGCCGGATGTCGAACAACATGTGCGTCTCGAAGATGAACGAACTGGTTCGTGGGTATTGTCTGGCTTTTTGTTATTGGCAACTCTGACGGTGCTTTACCTGGCGCGCGACCTGGCGCTACCGATTGTGATGGCCTTGGTCCTCTGTCTGGTGTTCTTACCGGCCGTGCGTGGCATGAAAAAGCTTCGATTCCCGGAGCCGCTTGGCGCCGCAGTCGTTGTGCTGGGTCTGCTTGCGGCATTTCTTGGGGGCGCTTACAGACTGGCCGAACCCGCCAGTGCCTGGCTTCACCGGGCCCCGCAGGTGTTGCAAGAAATCAACATCAAGATTCTTTATATTACCGGTTCGGTCCAGGAAGTCGCCACGGCAACCGCGCAAGTGCAAGACATGACCAAACAGATGGCTGGCGACGGTAATGAGAAAAAACTTCAGGAAGTGATCGTCCAGGGTCCATCGCTAACCAGCGCAGTTCTTGACGCAGCCAGGGAATTTTCACTGACCGCGATCAGTACGCTGATACTGCTGTATTTCCTGCTGGCATCCGGGGACATGTTCTTGCGCAAAACTATTGCGGCAATACCCCGATTCTCTGACAAGAAGCGCGCCGTTGACATTGCACAAAAGATTGAAGCCGATGTTTCAACTTATCTGCTTACGGTGACAGTGATCAATGTCGTTCTCGGTTGCGTGGTTACGTTGGCGATGTATCTGCTTGGCGTACCGAACCCGCTGCTATGGGGGGTCATGGCCGGCTTACTCAACTACATTCCCTACATTGGTGATATCGTAAGTTTCAGTGTCCTGACGATAGTCGGGCTACTCACGTTTGATGAGTTGTGGCGGGCCTTATCGTTGCCCGGAGTCTTTTACCTGCTGACCGCAGCCGAGGGTTATTTGATCACGCCCCTGGTTGTTGGCCGGCGTTTGAGTCTGAACCCGGTGGTCATCGTACTGTCGTTGCTGTTCTGGGGATGGATGTGGGGCGTACCAGGTGCTCTGCTAGCTGTCCCCATTATGGTAGTACTTAAAACCTTGTGTGACCGGGTTGAATCTTTGCAAGTGGTCGGAGAATTTCTGGGAGAATAAAGTTCAGGAAAAGTTCAGGATGATACTGGCAAGCCTTCAAGCAGGTCGGCCAGTTCGTCGGCATGCTCTTCTTCCACCGTCAGGATTTCTTTCAGCATGTGGCTGGTTGTTGGATCTTGATTGCCGAGATACTGAATCAATTCGCGATAGCTGTCGATGGCGATACGCTCCGCCACCAGATCTTCCTTGATCATCTCAAGCAATGACCCGCCTGCCACGTATTCCGCATGGCTGCGGCTGGTCAGGCCGTCCGGCGCAAAATCCGGCTCACCACCCAATTGTACAATGCGCTCTGCAATCTGGTCGGCATGTCCTTGCTCTTCGTTAGAGTGGAGCAAAAACTCTTCGGCAGTGCTTTTCGCATGAATGCCGCGGGCCATGAAGTGATGACGCCGGTAACGCAAGACGCACACAATTTCTGTAGCGAGCGCTTCGTTGAGCAACTTCAGCACATAGGCCCGATCTGCGGAGTAACCGGCGGTTACTGCGCCCTGCTCAATGTGTTTGCGTGCCTGTTTACGCAGTGTTTTAACGTCAGTGAATGTGGTTTTTGTTGTCATGAAAAGTCACCTGATAGATTATGTAAATTACGAAGTCTGACATTGGCCAAAAGGCTGCGTCGGTGCGCAGGTGCACACAAGGCATGCTGCCTTGTATCTGCAGCCAGAATCAAGTCTGTGAAAAACCAATGCCCGGCAGGTCTTCGCAGGGGTTCACCCTGAACACTCGAAAACGTAGAATCTTATTTATCCTGCGAGCGCATACCCCTTAACCTGTAAATACCGGGACACAAGTTGATCCCGGCAATCTTTATTCAGCCGGAATAACAACGATGGTTTTGCCGTCCTCACCAGCAGCACCGGTGTCTCCGGTGTTGCCCGTGTTACCTGTGTTTCCAGTGTTACCGGTTTTACCGGTGTATCCGGTTGCACCGGTGTCTCCGGTTTTACCCTGGGCTCCAGGTGCTCCGGCAGGACCCGGGGGAGCATAACATCCGCTCATCGCAAGGGTTGTCAGTACTACAGTAAACATTTGCGAAAATCTCATGATGATTCCTTCCTATAGGGTTAACTAGAACGACGCAAGCTACGCAAACTGCCCGGTCGGTTCGGTACGTTAGTGCACATAGAGAAGAATTTTTGATACGTACTTTGTGGTTTACCGAACAGATCATAGCGCGGGCCGTCAATTATATTACAGGGTCTGGATCGTCATAGCGGACTTCTTAAATTACAACCACCCCCTTTAGGTTACATGGAGGAAGCTGTGGTCATCCTGGTTCAAGGCTGGCGCTGAAAACAAAACACAACGCTGCGTTTATTCACACACTTTAGGAGCACGTTTATGAATAAAAATCAATTTAAAGGACAAATCAAGCAAGCGAAAGGCCGCACCAGGGAAATTACTGGCAAGGTTATCGGTGACAGGGTTATGGAGGACAAAGGCAAGGTCCAAAACACTGCCGGAAAAATCCAGGAGAACATTGGCAACCTTGAGGAAGACCTTAAAAAAGGAAGTTAATCGATTTATAAAGTCTAAATCCCCGGCTTTGGAGTGACCCTGCACCGTATGCAGGTGCTCCAGGCGATGGGCAACCTGAATTATTACTGTAACTGGAGACGAATATGAATTATTTAGAAAAAGATACTTTTGGTATGTACAGCATTAGCGGCGACGGGGCAGGACCAGAGACCAGGAAAGGACCCGGACCTGAACTGATGGGCACTGACACACTCGTTGGAAATGACGTTTGCAACATTCAAGGTGAAGGTATCGGCAACATCAAGGAAATCATGCTGGATATGCGCAGCGGCCGGGTGAGTTATGCGGTGCTGTCCTTTACGGCTTTTCTGAGCATGGGCGAAAAGCTGTTCGCAGTGCCCTGGAACGCTTTGACGCTCGATACTGAACACAAGCGTTTTGTCTTGAACGTTGCGAAGGATAATCTCAAGAATGCGCCTGGATTTGATAAGAGCCACTGGCCCAACATGGCCGACCAGACCTGGCAGAAGGAGATAAATACTTACTACAGTATTGCGGCGTGATGAGAGGCGCAACAGAATTTAGCGCATCAGTAAACCTCCGGGCGTCAGCCCGTGAGATGTAGCGCTTCCGGGGCGAAGACCCGGACGGGCACAAAGCCCGTAAAGGTTAAAACCATGGGCGTAAGCCCATGGAAGTTTATCACCTATATCGTCGGGCTAATTGAACGGCTGGAGGTGTGAATAAATGAAAAAAGTCCCTCCGAAAGGAGGGGCTTTTTTAATGGATTGATGGCCGTGATGAGTGATTCGCAACGCGCTTGACTGTGAAACCGCCGCCACAACCTGAGCCGGCGTATTGGCACGCCATTTGTGCTCTAGCGCACAGATCATCGTACATCCATCAATCACACTGCGGTATCGGGATGACCTCAGCACCTTTCCCGTGCCGTCCCTCTGGCTTTTTTTCATGCTACAGGAGAATGAAGTGTCAACCACAAAATCTGTAAATGTGGACAACCGCCTAATCGGCACCTTGCCACACAAGGAACGCAACAGGATCCTGAAACATTGTGATCCGGTCGATCTGGTCTTCGGCACCATCCTGTGCGAGCCTGATAAGCCCTTCCTGCACGTTTACTTTCCACTCACCGGTTTTATCTCGCTGATGGCGACAGTGGGCGGCCATCCACCGCTGGAGATGGGCCTGATCGGCAACGAAGGTATGCTCGGCGCATCGCTGGTGCTGGGAGTCAATGCTGCTCCCTTGCGCGCAGTGGTGCAAGGCTCCGGCACGGCATTACGCATGACCGCCCCACATCTCCGGCGCGCATTGCGCGACAGCCCCGTCTTGCTGCGCATGCTTAACCGCTATTTGTATGTATTGATGGTGCAACTGTCGCAAACTGCTGTCTGCACCCATTTCCATGAAGTCGATGCGCGACTGGCGCGCTGGCTGTTGATGACGCATGACCGTGCGCATGCCGATCATTTTCATCTTACGCACCAATTTCTAGCCGACATGATAGGCGTGCAAAGGAGCGCGGTCACCATCGCTGCAGGTGTGCTGCAACAGAGAAAACTCATCCGCTATACCCGCGGCGAGATCACAGTTCTTGACCGGCCGGGGCTCGAAGCGGTGTCCTGCGAGTGTTACGACGCGACGATCCAGGATTACACCCGGTTATTCGCCTAGCGCGATACCGCAATGTGGGCTCACGCACAGATACTCCCGTGGCAAAGGGGTATTTTTGGATGAAATTCACTTCTACGCACAATGTAATGTTGTCATGAATATCATCTTGAGTCTGGACCTTGGTAGCGCCAGTCACCGGCGTGTCTATACAGATCGTGCCCAGGTTACGGGACCATGTCGTGGCATTGTTAATTTGCATCCAATATTGACCCAGGATCTGCCGTGCGAATAAAAAAATTCTAAAGTATCTCCCGCCACCAGTATCGCATACCGTGGAATCCCTTGCCGGAAAAACCAGCGATTTCTGGATAACCTCAGCGTTTCTCCCGTGCCGTCCCTCTGGCTTTTTTCATGCTGCAGGAGAATGAAGTGTCAGCCACAAAATCAGTACGTAATGGACAACCGCCTAATTCATCTCACACATTAATTCCTCGCTAACATGCCCGGTGTGATCACACAGCAACGGTGTTGTCACGTGTATGTAACGGGTCATGCTGTGCCGCGAGCTTTTTGTGGAATCAATACTTCATTATGTTCGATGCCGTACAGAGAATGGCTTTTAAATGGGTGTAAATTAAAAACCAAGGAACGAAATGAACCCCAAAGTCTGGTTTCGCGCATTCCTCCCTATGAGCGCCACTAACCTCCCACTAGCGGTCCGCTCGGCACGGAATCAGAACAACTTTAACCCGTTAGTGCACACAACCGCACAAACGGGTTTTTTTTGCAGGATAAATTGCACAGAAATATGAATTACTGGCGCTCTGTGTATTATCGCACAGAGCATAACCAGTTATTGCGGTAATTTTAGCCGGTTGGAAGCAATGAAGTTAAATTTTTTATTTCACCCAGGAGTTTGATCATGAAACATTATAAATATTTTTCCGCATTAGTTATGGTTCTTGCGTTGCTGTTTTCATTCGGTTGCGCGTCCACATCAACTCAGGAGAGTACCGGTGAATACATCGATGACAGCGTTATCACCAGCAAGGTCAAGACGGCCATATTTAATGAGCCTTCCTTAAAATCCGCCGAGATCAACGTTGAAACCTACAAGGGCGTGGTCCAATTGAGCGGCTTCGTCAATTCCCAGGCTGACATTAATACGGCGGTCGTAGTTGCACGCGGTGTTGCAGGTGTGCAATCCGTCAAGAATGACATGCGGACCAAGTAAAAACGCAGTTTTCACGTTGCTTCACATGTATTGACCAAGACTCGAACTGATAATGGTTGTCAGAACAGGTAATGGGCAAAAATTTCCGGGTCAAATTTAAGACGCCATAATGAACCTGTTTAATTGACTGGATGCTGGAACAAGTCCAGCATGACGAAGATTGTTTATTTTTTAGCGACAAAAATCACAAGTTAATCTGACATTGCCTGTCAAGTCAAATTCAGACTCATACACTTCACATGACGTGATGCATTTTCTTCATGCGCTTTTGCCAATCGGCAAGTTGCTGCCCTGTTTCATCTATAGAAATACCATACGCTGCCTGGATCCTGCCAGCGAGATGATCGCGCTTGCCATTAATGATGTCGAACGGGTCATCGGTGAGTTCGCCCCACCATACTTTGACATTACCCTTAACTTGCTTCCAGTTACCCTCAATTCGATCCCAGTTCATTTTCATTTCCTCTGCAAAGTTGATTGATTAGCGGCACCGGCCGCAACTGCGGTGGCACGGCCATGTAGTACCGGAATGCCTGCGCCCGGCAACTGCGGGCAGCGGCGTTTTTCTTTGGCGGGGCAACTGCTCTCCGGGTGTGCAAACGCCCCATCATTCAGGCAATTGTTGCCCTTGCCCGGGCCTTTCTCTGTGCGTTGGCTAACATAATGCGGAATAACTATTTGCATAAAGGGATACACCTGCTGGCGCATTGAGCAGCCAGCCGACATTGATCATTTCTGTAAAAATGTAATTTTGGCGCGCGGCGCGTGCCGTGAACTCCAGACTGGCCATTGGACACTTAGTCCACTCCAGTCAATGCAACATCAATTGAATGGCCACCACCAGCGCAGCTTCTTCCCGGCTAAGTCATGGTTTTTATCCTTATCGCCTTTATCCTTATTCTCGCCGAAGATAAAATCATACCAGTGATGTTCCCCATCAGAGCGCGCATGCTGGTCAGCGTTATCGGAGCGGCGTTCTTCTGCACGTTCCTGGCCGCGGGTAGAGTCGAAGCCAGCCTGGCGGTTGCTGTTTTCATTGCCCCGGCCTTCATTTTCTCTGGTTACGATTTTCACATCAGGACTCTGGCTGTCCCAACCATCCTTGTGGGGATAGACGGACTGCTGTTCGTGCCCGGCATAGTCTGGTTTAGCTTTATCGTTGGGTGCGCAGCAACCCCCAGGGTAACTGTTGTGAAAATGATTGCCATTGCTGTGACGGTAGGCTGATATGTATTCATAATTCGATCTCCTGTTGTTCGTTATCGGTGTGCCACCAGAAAATTGTTGGCAACGCGCAGGTGAGTTTGTTGAACAGATAATTTCACGGCCAGCCACGCCGTCGCGCGGCATCGTAGAGCGGCATCACGGTTGGCAGCAGCGCCTGGATCTGCTGCACGCGACTGGCTTCCGCCGGGTGCGTACTGAGAAACTCCGGTGGCCTGCCGCTCTGACTGGCATTGATCATTTTCTGCCACATCGTAACTCCGGCACGTGGGTCATAGCCGGCGCGGGCCGTGAGCTCCAGACCGATACGGTCGGCTTTATTTTCATTGGCTCGGCTGAACCTGGTCGCTATCAAGGACAGGTATCCGGCATTAGCGATTCGCACCGCCTGCAGTCGTGGTTGCACACCCGCTGAGTGCCAGCGCAGTCAGACAAAAAGATATAATCGCTACGGATCGAAGAGTCAGCATGATTTCGCACTCCAGTTTAAGTTGATCGATGGATTCGATGTTAACCCCGATTGTTGACCCGTCCACTAATGGGTTCTGTGCGTTGGCGTACATACGGGATAAAACGATTTATTTATCCTCTTTCCTATCATTTATTTTTCTTTTTCTGTTCATCTATGAACCTTTTGTCTGTGGCACCCGCGACAATCGCTCAACTGGCACCACAGGAGCTTGCGCTGTCAGGCTTCTGGAATGCGCGCGGGATCGGCGCAATCGAGACGCAACTTGAAGCGCTGTCCGTGCCTTCCAGGTCCGCAATGGTCGTCGACGTTTCACATATCGAGGCTCTCGATACCGCTGGTGCCTGGGTTCTGCAAAAACTCCTGCGGCGGTTGAGCAACGAAGGTGCCACCGTGCAGTTGCGAGACTTGCGCCCGGAATTCACCAAACTGCTTGAGATCGTCAGGCAGCAAATGGCCGACCAAACAGATCGTCCCGTTCCGATTGCCAGCGTGACCCCGTCGCTACTTGAAGGCCTGGGCCGAAGCGCCGAAGCCGCTTTTGGTGAAACCGTTGCGCTACTGAGTTTTGTCGGCGAAAGCGCACTCGCGCTTGCCGGCAATGTCGTACACCCGGCACGAATGCGCTGGCGTCCGATCCTGTTTAACATCCGCAGCGCCGGATTCGATGCGCTGCCCATCGTAGGTCTGCTGTCGTTCCTGCTTGGCATAGTCGTCGCCTACCAGGGTGCCGACCAGCTGAGGCAATACGGCGCTAATATCTTTGTTGCCGATCTGGTTGGCTTGTCCATGCTGCGCGAGTTCGGGCCCCTGATCACTGCCATCATCATTGCCGGGCGTTCGGGTTCCGCCTATGCCGCGCAGATCGGCACGATGTCCGTGACCGAGGAGATCGACGCCATGCGCACCATCGGCATCGCCCCGCTGGATCTGCTGGTTCTCCCGAAAATTCTCGCACTGCTAATCGTGATGCCATTGTTGACCGTGTTCGCAGACGTGCTCGGCGTATTTGGTGGCATGATTATGGCGCACGCGCAGCTGGGCGTCAGCTTCGTGGAGTTCATGGATCGTTTCGTCAAGGCAGTCAGCATTACTGCCTTTCTGATCGGCATCTGCAAAGCGCCGGTGTTCGCGGTCATCATCGCTGTGGTGGGCTGTTTTCTGGGTTTTCAGACCAGAGGCGGGGCCGACAGCGTCGGTCGTCAAACCACACGTGCCGTTGTCCAATCTATCTTCCTCGTTATTGTTGCCGATGCCCTGTTCTCGGTCGCTTTCAGCGCGCTGGATCTTTGACGTGCCGGGCGAAACGCACACGAACGAAGTAGTCATCGAGATTAGCAAGGTGTCGACACACTTCGGCGATCATGTCGTGCATTCGGATATCAACTTCAAAGTGCATCGCGACGAAATCTTTGCGCTGATCGGTGGCAGTGGTTCCGGCAAATCGACTCTGTTGCGCGAAATGATCCTGCTGCACCGCCCGGACTCAGGTTCCATCCGGGTGCTCGACACCGAACTGCAGCAGATCGGGGACGACGCAGCCCTCGCGCTGCGCCAGCGCTGGGGCGTGATGTTCCAGCATGGCGGTCTGTTCGGTTCACTTACGGTGATTGAAAACATCGGTTTGCCATTGCGTGAACATACCGGGCTTGACGACGGGTTGATCGATGAAATTGCGGCATGGAAACTCGCTATGACCGGTCTTGCGCCTGCGGTCGGTGCACAGTATCCGTCTGAACTCAGCGGCGGCATGATGAAGCGCGCTTCTCTCGCCCGCGCGCTGGCACTTGATCCGGAATTGCTGTTTCTCGACGAACCGACTGCCGGCCTTGACCCGGACAGCGCCGCCGGCGTCGATGAACTTGTGATTAAACTGCGCGATCTATTCGGCCTGACCATCGTCATGATCACGCACGACCTCGACCTGTTGTGGCAGGTTGCCGACCAGGTCGCCGTCCTCGCCGGGGGCAAGGTACAAGGCATCGGTTCAATGTCCGAACTCTCGCACGTGGACCATCCCGCCATCCGGCAATTCTTTGACGGTCCGCGCGGGCGGGCGGCACAGGAACAGGAAAAACGGCAAGCAGGCGAGCAGATCGATGCGAAAAAGGAGAAGCGGCCATAGAAACCAAAGTGAACTATGCGATTGTCGGTGCGTTTGTGCTGGTTCTCGGCGCTGTGCTGATCGCCGGTGTGCTCTGGCTTGCCTCGGGCGGTGCATTCAAGAAGAACTACGACCTGTACCTGGCGATCGTAGACGAGTCGGTAGCCGGACTGAATCTGAACGCACCGGTCAAATACAGCGGTGTCGAGGTAGGCAAGGTAAAAAACATTCAGCTGGATCCGGCGAACTCGCAACGCGTGCGGCTGATCTTCGCGATTGAACGCGGCACGCCGATCACGGACGACACGGTGGCAATGTTGAAAACACAAGGTCTGACCGGTATCGCCTCCGTCGAACTCAGTGGGGGCGCCCGGGAATTGCCACCGCTCCCCGCCAGCGCGCCGGGCCAGTATCCGGAGATTCGTACCAAACCCTCGCTGAGTGCCAGACTGGAAAATGTACTCACCAATGTTCTGGCGAAACTTGACAGCACTTCGAGCAGCATCAATGCCATACTCAACGAAGAGAACCAGGCAGCGTTTAAAAGCGCACTCGCCGACATCGCCACCGTGGCGCACACGATCGCTGAGCGCAAGGACACGCTTGACGCAGGCATAACCAATGCCGCCAGTACTTTAGAAAACATCGCCACCGTGGCGCACACGCTCGCTGAACGCAAGGACACGCTTGATGCAGGCATAGCCAATGCTGCCAGTACTGTCGAAAACATATCACGTGCTACGGCGCAGCTCGATCAGGTGATCGAGCGCATTGGCCGCAGTGCCGACGCAGTTGAAAAAATGGGGAACGAGGTCGCCCAGACCACTGCCAGCGCCGGGAACACGGCCAACTCGATCGGTGCCGACATGAAGCGCTTCACCGCGGAGACACTGCCGGAACTGGAACGCCTGTTCGGCGAACTCAGTGTCCTGTCAGCCTCGCTGCGGCGCCTTACCGAGCAGACCGAACGCGATCCGGCTGGCCTCCTGTTCGGTCGTAAGCCGGTGGCGGAAGGCCCGGGAGAATCATCAACAGGAGCACAATAACCATGAACAGCTCATCCTTCTTACAACTATGCCAGCTTTGTGCTGCCGGACTTTTATTGACACTGGCTGGCGGTTGCGGCGCATTGCGTTTGACGGCGCCGCCGCCGCAATCCTCATTTTATGCGCTTGACAGCGTGAAGATTGCAACGCCGGCGGCGTCCCCGGATGCAGCAACGACATTGATCATCAATCCTCCGCGCGCGTCTGCCGGCTTTGACAGCCCGCGTATCATCTACGTGCGCGAAACTCACAAGCTCGAATATTATGCTTACAATGAATGGGTCGACACACCGGCACGCATGCTCACGCCGCTCATCATCGACGCGGTCGGAAACAGCGGGGCATTCCGCGCTGTAGTACTGGCATCGAGCGCCGCGACCGGCGACCTGAGGCTGGACACCGCGATATTGCGGTTACAGCATGAATTCCACAGTCAGCCGAGCCGCGCGCATTTCACACTGCGCGCTTATATTGTGGACAACATGACGCGGCAGGTGTTGGTGTGGCGCGAATTCGATGAGAGTGTTGCTGCCACGAGTGAGGATGCTTATGGCGGGGTCGTTGCGGCCAATCGGGCGGTGCAGACCGTGCTGGAACAGCTTGCGGGCTTTTGCGCCGAAGTGGCAGGGAACTGGCCCCCTCCCGCTGCCGCCGCAGTCCCTAAAGATACCGGGGCAAGCCTGCACGAATAATTCAGCGGGTGAAGTCCTCTCTGACGATGACGCCGGGCGGGCCTGATGGCCGGTGGCGATTATCGGACGGCCGTGGCAATGCCCTGCCGGTACTGTACATCGGACAGCAGGCGGCTCAATTCCTTCCTGACCACGGCATAGCATTCACACGCGCGCGTCTCCAGTCCGGACCGCTCAAGTACTGTAATGTGGCCACGGCGGTAGCGAATGCAACCGGCGTGCTGCAATTCCCCGGCGGCCTCCGTAACGCCTTCCCGGCGCACGCCGAGCATGCTGGCGACCAATTCCTGGGTCATGATCAACTCATTCGAAGACAATCGATCGAGGGTCAACAATAGCCAGCGGCACAGTTGCTGCTCTATCGAATGGTGTCGGTTGCAGGCCGCAGTCTGGAACATCTGTGTCATCAGCGCCTGGGTGTAGCGCAGCAACAAACGCCGCATGAAGCCGGCGCGGTTGAATTCCTGTTTCAGCAAGCTGCTCTCCAGCCGGTAACCGTGGCCCGCAGTCTGCACCACGGCCGAGCTTGGCGTGGTATCCCCGCCCATGAACAGCGAAACACCGACGACGCCTTCATTGCCCACTCCCGCGCTTTCGGCCGATGCGCCGGACTCCATGACATAGTGCAGCGACGCGATGGCGGTGGTGGGGAAATAGGCGAGCCGCATCTGTCCACCGGGTTCGTAGAGGATTTCCCCCAGCAGCATCGGTACCAGCTCCAGATGGGGTGCCAGGCGTTCGAATTCCGCCGTGGGCAGGGCGGCGAGCAGATGGTTCTGATTCGGACTATGAGGTAATGACATGGCGAACTGTCGAAATATTGCGTTCTATTTCTTGGTGGTAATTTCCACGCCGATTCCGCGGTAGCCGATGTAGCGGCAGGACCGGTTGAACATCGGCTCCCCGCTTACCCGAAATTGTTGTTGCGAGCCATCGGCATTGACGCGGCTGAACATGAAATCAAGGAAGGGTTGCCGGGCGGCAATGGTTGCCTGCAACAGCTCCCGCTCCGCCTCATTCCAGCCTGTCACCTGACTACCGTCTGTATCTCCTGCCAGGCTGTTGACCCGGATTCCGAGCATCTCCAGGACCGGGCCGGAAACCTTGGTGAAGTTCGAGTTCTCGTCCTGTTCCCAGTACCAGTCGGAGGCCAGTTCGGTCAGGCTGCGATAACGGGCCTCGCTTTCACGCAGCTCGGCGGTCCGTTCCTGCACCATCATTTCCAGCCCCTTGCTGTAATTTTTGAGTTTCTTGTACAGCAGCCGCACTTCCAGCATGTTGTGGATGCGTGTCTTGACTTCGACCAGATCGAACGGTTTGCTGATGAAATCCTTTGCGCCGGCCTGCAACGCGCGCAGCTTGTGTCCGGGCTGGGCGGTGATCACCAGAACCGGCAGGTAGCTGTCAGCATCGTTGGTCTTGAGGGCTTCGATCACCTGGAATCCATCCATGCCGGGCATCTGCAGGTCGAGCAGGATCAGGTCGTAGCGGTGCTTGCGATGCAGCGCGCAGACCTCCTGTGGATTCATGGTCGAGGCAACCGAAGTGTAGCCGGCCTCACTCAGCAATTGCTCAAGCAGGCTGATATTGGTCTCCTGATCGTCAACGATCAGGAGGCTGGCGTTAAGAATGTCTGACGCACTAACTATCATATTTTTTCCTCTTTATTTCCGCGGGCTGCTTGCAGCTTTGCAAATTTCAGCGCCATGTCCAGTGTATCCATGAACTCGTTGACCTTGATCGGTTTGGTGAGATAACGGAAGAACCCTATCGCCAGACCTTTCTCGATATCACGGGGCATGGCATTGGCACTGAGCGCAATCACCGGGATGTGCGCAGTTGCCGGGTCTGCGTGCAGGATTTTCAGCGCCTGAATACCGCTGATACCGGGCAGGTTGATGTCCATCAGGATGATATCCGGTAATGAGGCGCGCGCAATCTCGACGCCGCGGTTGCCGTCCATGGCACTCAGCAAGCGGATATCGGGCCGGCGTGCGATGAGGTCCTCGACCAGCATCAGATTGGCCGGGTTGTCCTCGACATAGAGCAGGGTGCGCAACTGCCGGCCGGCATGAACTTGCGCCGGGTCGACAGCCGCGGGTTTGGCTGCACTGGCGGCACGTTGTGGTTCAGCTGTCTGATTCAGTTCGATCCAGAATACACTGCCCGTACCGACCGTGCTTTCGACGCCGATTTCGCCCTCCATCAATTCAATCAGCCGCTTGCTCACCATCAGACCGATGCCGGTGCCTTCGTCGATGCCGGCTTCTTTTCCGAGACGATTGAACGGCTGGAAAAGCTGTGTCAGTTTATCCGGACTCAAGCCTTCGCCGGTGTCCCTGACACTGATACGAATGCGCCATGGAGTGCTCGCGGTGCACTCCACGACGATTGATCCGCTTACCTTGTTGTATTTGACCGCATTGGAAAGCAGGTTGATGAGAACCTGCTTCAACCGTGTCCGGTCGGCATTGACAAAGTAGCGGATTTTGAACTGGGGAAAGGTCACGCGAATGTCGCGCGTTTGCGCCTGCGGTTCGATCATCGCCTGGCATTCGCCCACGATCTCGGTGAGCGATATCGGTTCCAGCGACAACAGCATCTTCCCGGACTCGATCTGCGCGAGATCGAGGATTTCGTTGATCAACTCCAGCAGGTACCATCCCGCCTTGAGGATCTGATCGATGCTTCGCTTCTGGGAGATCGTTGGCGGCGGCGAACCGGACTCTATGAGTTGGGCAAAACCGAGGATCGCACTGAGCGGCGTGCGCAGCTCATGGCTCATGCTGGACAGGAAATCCGATTTCGCGAGGTTGGCTTTTTCCGCTGCGGCTATGGCGTTGTTCAGTTTCAATTCGCCCTGCTTGCGCACGGAGTTGTCGCTGCCGATCAACAGGTAACCGATGACGTCGCCATAGTCATCGCGCAGCGCCGTGATCGACACGATGGCTGGAAAGCGGCTGCCATCCTTGCAGATATAGGTCAATTCATAGCTATCCTCAATCCCGCGCGACGCTTTGAAAGCCAGAGCCTCGAAGCCCGGCGCAATCGGGGTGGCGAGCTCGAGACTCAATGCCTGGGCGCGTGCCGCCACTTCCTGCGGATCATGGATGTCGCTGGGGTTGATCTTGTTGACGACTTCGGCGGCCGTGTAGCCCAGTATGCGCTCGGCGCCGACATTGAACAATTGAATAATGCCTTTCTCGTCAGTGGCGATAATCGAGAAATTGGCGCTGGTAAGGATCGCGTTCTGCAAGGCCCCCGTTTTAAGCAAGGCTTCCTGGCGCCGCACTTCGGTGCTGCCATCCGTTTTGGCAGCATCAGCGGCAAGTATGGAACTATGTCTTGTTTCGAGCATGTCTGATTCCCGTGAATAGCGTGGAACGATCCGGCCCGAGTTACTGTGTTTACCGGGCCGGCAACATTAAGATCACGGCCTCATACAGTCGCAAAAATGCCGCGCCTCTCCCAGAGTGAGTATGGACGATGACGGACTTGCCGATGGACGTCTGTGCGCTGACGCACACAGGCCGGTATCAAGACGGATTATCCGGCCGGGCGCCGGGGCAATTGTATTGAGTTAATGTGAAGGTGCAGACATTGTGAAAAGCGTGGTCTTATCAGCCCGCGCGATAGCCCGGATATAGGCCTCTCTGGAACAGCCTTTTTGAAGGTGCGGACATTGTGAAAAGCGTGGACTTACCATCCCGCGCGAAAGTCCGGATATAGGCTTCTCTCCCCGCAGCTGCCCCCACTGCGATTCCGATTACGCCGACAACCGGCCTGCCCATTGCCACGCCGGCAGCGGCCCCGGCAATAGCACCGGATGTTACGCCAGCGGCCGTGTCCATTGTGCCGGTGCGGGGGTCGCGGTTCAGATGGTCCTTGTTGGTTTCAGTTTTCTTCGTAATTAAGCCGGTCATTTCTATTCTCCTATGCCGATTGTAGCCATTTGCATGGCGCATGGCGATGTGTGTACCTTAACCCAGGTCTCGCATTCGATCTGTGCGCTCGCACACCTTCGCATCAATCAGATTAATGCAGCAGCAGGTCTTCCTTCCATGGAATCATCGGATCGTCGCCCCGGGAACAAGCCCGCCTTCACTCTCCCATTCCTGCTTTGCAGAATCATCGGAAAGCTCAAACCGCCGCATCGCTTCTTCCCAGTTTGCCACCGCCCACCAGGCATTCAGGTAATCAGGACGCCGGTTTTCATGCTTCAGGTAATAAGCGTGTTCCCAGATATCGTTCACCTGAATAGGGAAGTGGCCCTGCGTCAGCGGATTGTCGTGACCGGCAGTGGTGTACACCTGCAGTTTGCCGCCGTCCTTCCGGAACCGCGCGAGCCAGACCCATCCGGATCCGAATACCGTGGCTCCCGCTTCGGTGAACTGGGCCTTGAACTGCTCGAAACTGCCGAAATCACGTTTGACCGCATCGGCAAGCGCGCCGTAGGGCTCACCACCTCCATCTGGAGACATGGCCCGCCAGAATAAACTGTGGTTCACATGTCCACCGCGTTGTTGCGGACGGTGGCTCGGATTTTCTGCGGTATCTTGTTCGGGTTGAGCAGCACAGCCAGACTGCCGTGCGCTCGTGTAATTCCGGATATTTTTCGAGCGTTGAATTCAGGTTATCCACGTACGACGCGTGATGCTTGTCATGGTGTAGCATCATGGTTTGCGTGTCGATGTGCGATTCAAGCGCCGCATAATCATAGGGTAAAGCCGGCAGCTGATGCTTTGACTGGCCTGTTTCCAGATTGTCCATGATGGATTGCGTCAAATATTGCCTGTTACCAGCATCACAACTAATACCAGGGTTAGCAGTCCGACCACACCGCTGGGTGTGTAACCCCAACTCCTGCTGTGAGGCCAGGAGGGAATTACACCCAGCAAGACCAGAATCAACACGATTAGAAGTACCGTACCTAATGTCATTTTATCTCTCCTTTATCCAGGTTATTCAACTTGCGAACAGAGCGGACTGCCGCAGTCAGCCAGCCACTGGTCGAGGCTATTGTCGTCATGCCAGTCTGGCGACTCTGTGCGTTGTCGTACGCACCGCGAAATTTAATGATCCTGTGTGCGAGACCGCACGGAGCCGGCATCGTTTTCGGCGTAAATATCATACGACATGTGGCAACATTCTTATCATCATCGGATACAGATCCGGGAGTTAACACATCATGAATATCACTTTGGCTCTTGCTCCACTGGTATCACTGATCGCCGGGATGCTCATTCTCATCATTCCCCGGTTGCTGAACTATATCGTTGCTCTTTATTTAATTATTATCGGACTGATTGGAATTTTCGGCGCCAGCAATTTTCACTTCTGATCATCCTGTAGTTTGTCGCAAGGGCAGATTCTTTGTTCCCATGCCGATGGTAACCCTCCTGCGTATTCTTGTTTCTTGCCTGAGTCTAAAGAAAAAAGCACGCCGGCATTAAAGCCGGCGTGCTTTCCTGATTGTCTGCCTGGGATGATTTACTGACTATTGATCAGTAATGAACGTATGCCTATAGAGGTGTTACCCATTTTTCGGTGGCCAGATTACTGTAGGTCACCACCGGCTGATCGAGACTTCTCCATTTCTCGGCGGCCATAACAACATCGTTGGCAGGTTGAACAGCGGCCGGGATGGGGCCACCGGGGTTGTTCCAATTTATGGCGGCCAGATTACTGTAGGCCACCACCGGCTGATCGAGACTTCTC
>Ga0214472_10002341_pt1 | contig 20531 bp, 16 predicted proteins | sample RVTome_6_FD_207662 | JGI IMG/M metagenome (GOLD analysis project Ga0214472, IMG submission 207662) | Soil microbial communities from uranium-contaminated site in the Upper Colorado River Basin, Wyoming, United States - RVT140D175 | ecosystem: Environmental > Terrestrial > Soil > Contaminated >...
ACTGGAAACGACTGGCTCAGTTTACCGCGTCAAAAGTCACGCTGGTGGCGCGGTCGACGGGACTGATCGTCAGTCCCAGAGGTTTACAAACCGCTTGACGCTTCTCGGCTCTGGCGAGCCGACTTTGTTTCCTCCCCCAGCTTATGCAAGGGGTCTCCACAAAGGATTTTCAGATGAACCTATCGCCCTGGCATCGCGACCGTGATCTCCCCCTCAATTACGTTTTGATGCTGCACGATGCGTCTAGGGCCAGCGTGCTTCTGGTCCCTGATGGCAACGGCTGGGCGCTGCCCCGCTTTACACCTGACATCACCGACTTCCGCAGAATTCGTCATATCAACGATTATGTGAGAGAACAGTACGGGCTGGAGTCGATGGTGCAGCGGTGTGTCGCTCACCGTCAGGACCCCGACGGCGGCTTGCAGTTCAGAGTCTATGCTCTGGAAAATCGCAGCTCGGCGCCGCCTCTGCCGGAGGGCGGGAAATGGGTTAGCGATGAAGAACTGGATCGCGTTCAGATCGCCATCCCGGAGCACCGTCAGTTCATTCGCAGCTGGCTGCAAGAAATCGCCACTGGGACTGTTCCGGCCTTGCGGGCGCCGTGGGCCAAGGCGGGTTGGGTTGACGAAGCTTGCGGATGGATTCAAGGACAGCTGGAACAACGGCATATCCAGGTGTTGGGACCGATGGTGCAGGAACGGTCATGGGCGCTTTCTTGCATCATGCGAATCGAGACGAGTATAGGTGCAGTGTATTTCAAGGCCGTGCCGCCCTTCATGACCCAGGAATCGGTGGTGATGCGCGAGATCGCGAGTCAGTATCCCGCCTTCATTCCGCCGCCACTCGCCACGGATATCGGGCGAGGATGGATGTTGATGCCCGATTTTGGCGGCGAACTCCTGATTCGTATGCCCGATATCAGCCGCTGGGAAGCAGCCTTACGGAGTTGTGCGCGCATGCAAGTAGAACAGGCGGATCACGTTGACGAGTGGCTGGCACGGGGCGTTCCGGACCGGCGTTTGAATCGGATGGTGCAATTGACCGATCCCCTGATGACGATTGCCTCGCAAATTCTTTCCGGAGGTCCTCCGGGATTGTCAGCGCGGGAAATCGAGGGCCTGCACGCTCTGCCGATGCAGATGAAGTTGCTCTGCGCCAAGCTGGCCAGCTACGCGATTCCGCATACCCTCGTGCACGGTGACCTCGGCGGCAATATCCTGGTGAATGGTGATCGGTATATTTTTTTCGACTGGACCGATGTGTGTATTTCTCATCCCTTTTTTGAGATGGCGACCCTCATCGACACGGTCTTTGATGAAAGCCTCCTCCGGCGTGAAACCGATGGGCGCACGCGGCTGCGGGATGCGTACCTGGAGGCGTGGACGAGGTACGAGGCCAAGGAACGCTTGGTCGAGGCGTTCGAGTTGACCAAGGCTCTAGGCGCGTTGCACCAGGCCATGAGCTATATGTGGATACTCATGAATCTGGCTGAGGATGCCCGCTGGGAGCTGGAGAGCGGACTGTTGACGTGGCTCAGGAATTTGCTTCCGGCTCAACTTAGGGAGAGCTGACGATTTGACTTGGCTCTCTCACCGCTTTAATCAATGTTGAAGGTGAGAAATAGGCCGCTCCGGCTACTGTAGCAGCGATTCTGCATTCGGTCTAAACAGGCCAATCGAGTGCTTTTATACTGCCGCTCCCAACCTTTTTCTCAAGGGAGCCCGATGGCTCAGCCCTGTATCCTGAGCCCCTCCGCCTCGTTTTTGGCGAGGTTCCGCACCCGCTTTGTACCTTCTATATCACCAAGGACCTGACCAAAGGGGAGGTGAAGCGCGGTCGACCGTCCTCCAAAGATCAAGAAGCCCGCTGCAGAGCTCGCAAAAGTAAAGAATCGTCGTCATCGCAAGATGCAGAAAAGTGTGTACCGAGTGCGCGGCAAGGAGTGTTTAGAAGGACGGATTGCCCTAGACATGATTCGAGAATCAAGAGCCGAGAGCAGGGAGCAAACCACTGAGGCATTACACCTGGCGCGTAGGGGATTTGCATGACCCAGCATCTTTACTACAGTGTTATTTAGACGCCCTAATTCAGTCCTACTTTCTACATGCGGGACATGACACAACGCGCAAAGTCCTCAATGACACGGTACTGCTTCTCTACTGGGATGGAGAAGTTAATGGCATTTAATCCCTGACGCTCCAGCTCCTGTAGCTGTTCGACAATCTCCTCTGGCTGCCCTGCGATACAGAACGCTTTGATCATCTCCGGGGTCACAAAGCACGCCTCCTCCGGATCGAGGTAGCTGTAGTGGCTCTCGTGCAGTTGCTGATGGCGTCGCGCGGCGTCGCGAGACTGATGAAACGCCATGTAGTCCTTCCAGATCGGCCGGACATAGTCGGGCGGTTCGTTACCGGTCTCTTTGACCCAGTCCACCAGATAATGCACATTGGCCATGATCGCGGCGCCGCACTCGCCAATAACGCGCTCGGAGACAATGGATTCGCCAGGTTCCAGCATCACCAAGTTCACCAGGGCTGTGGTGTAGAAATGATCAAGGCTTCTCCCGGCACGATCGGCCCCCTGTCGCACGTTGGCAAGAGCCTGCGGAATGCTTCCGCCCCGCGGTAGACCCGTGATTAAGCCATCGCCCAGCTCACCTGCCAGAGCTTGAGCCCGGGGACCAAAAGCACCCACGTAGATCGGGATGTCATGTTCCACATCGACATAGTGAAACTGTCGCATCTGGAAGCGGATGGGGTGAGTGACGCCATTCAGGGTATAGTCCACCTCCTCCCCACGTAGCAGGCCACGCACGACACGGATATATTCGGCAAAGGCCTGCACTCGCATGGGTTTCTGCCCGATCATCCGCATCGCGGTATTGCCGGTGCCAAGCCCCAAAAAGGTGCGGCCAGGAGCCAGCCGGTTAATAGTGGCGATGCCATTGGCAGTCACCGGGGCCAGACGCAGCCCGCCCACAGCCAAACCCGTGCCCAGGCGAATGCTTCGGGTCTGCTGCGCCGCCAGCGCCAGCACGGCCCAAGGGTTGGAGCGAATCATCTGGGTGTCCGCCACCCAACAGAAGTGGTACCCCAGGTTTTCGGCGTGGGTGATGTATCCAATTTCATCGATTTTACAGCTGCTGACACCAAAGTCCATACCCTCTCCTTAAGGGACTTTCACCATTAGGCGAGAACCGTTGCCTGCGGCGGTTGATGCCCCTGGTAAAAATGCCAGTGCACATAGCGCCCTACGGGCGAGCTATACCCACAGCCGCTATAGCTTCGGAGGTCATAAGGGGTTGAGATCTGAGGCCCAAAATACAAATTCCTATACGCTCAAGATAGAGTCGACACCCGCCCTGGCTCCATGTCGGGCTGGAGGACGAGTTGGGCCAGGCACACGGCGGTGTAATAGCCACACGTCAGGGCCAGGTCGACAACGCCTTCCGTACTCAGCAACGCCTGAGCCGCTGCGAAGACGTCATCCGGTACCTCCTTGTACCGCAATAGCTGATGCACAAAGCGAGCGATAGCTTGCTCAGGTACGGTCAACCCGTCCGGGGCCTGCCCGGTGCGGATGGCTTCGATAGATTCTGGGCTGACCCCGGCGCGCTCGGCTAACACTGCGTGACCCGTCCACTCAATGCCGCTGTTCCATTCTCGGGCCACCAGGATGATAGCGAGTTCTTTCAGATTTTCTGGCATCGTATTCTGATAGCGCAACTGCGCCCCTAGCGATGTCAAATAGCCCGTCGCGTTGGGGCGATGCATCAAAGCTCTAAACTGCAGACCCACCTCCGGGGCGTTGCGGTCTTGGCGGATGCGGTCATAAATAGCCTGTCCTTCGGTGTCAAGTTCCTCTCGGGAGACATACGGCACGCGGACCATCTGGGTGCTCCTTTATCTGGCGTCAATGATGCCTGAAGAGTAGGGACGACGGTTCGCGTCCCTACCACAGCTCTCGGGATGCAATGCGAGCGCCTTCGACCATGGCGGCTAGCTTCGCCCACGCGATGCGGGTGTCCACCCGGCGGCCCCACGCCGACGTACCAAATCCGCAGTCGGTGCTGGCGATGACATTTTCGCGCCCGACAATTTCAGCGTACTTGACGATTCGATCGGCCACCAATTCGGGGTGTTCGACAAAATTCGTACAGGTGTCCAGCACGCCGGGAAGGATCACTTTATCGTCGGGCTTTTTGATGTCGTTCCAGACCTTGTACTCGTGAGCATGTCGGGGATTCGCGCCCTCAAAGGACAATCCCATCGGACGCGCCTTCAAGACGATTGGCAATAAATCTCGCAGAGGCACATCGTAAGTATGCGGGCCTTCCACGTTCCCCCAACACAAGTGCAGTCGCATTCTGTCGGGGGGAAGCCCCTCTAGCGCGCCATTAATCACGTCGATATGCAGTTCGACCACGTTTAAGAATGCCTCGGTCGACAGCTCCGACCACTGCCAGGGCCGCGTCATCGCAAGGTCAGGGCAGTCAATCTGCAAAATAAGCCCCGCGTCGACAATCGCCTTGTACTCCTCTTTCATGACGTCGGCAAGCGCATGGAGATAAGCTTCGTGTGTCGGGTAGTATTCATTGCGCAGGAACGTCGCGATCACGCCAGGGGAGGCGGCGGTCATGAACACCTCTTCTTGCTCCGTCTGAGCGGCTGCCGCCTTAATATTGTCGATGTCTTGCTGAACCGCGCCAAAGTCCCGCCATGAGATGGGCCCCGTGCAGGCCGCCTGCGGCACCATCTGAGTACCCGAAGGAGGGCGGTTCGACGCCCATTCGGGGAAGTCGCGGTCTTCAAGCCGATCCCAATTTCTGAACTGGCGCTCCCCTTCGAATCCATTTAGGCGGTCTTTGACATACGTCGCGTACTGCGCCCTGCCCTGCTCGCCGTCGTTGACCACGTCGAGCCCGGTTTCCGTTTGCGTCTTTACAATGTCGATGACCGCTTGGCGAGCACTCGCCTGCAGGGCTTGGGGATCATAGTCGCACTGCTCTTCTCTAGCTCGGAGAAGGGCCTGCTGCTCGGGCGATCTGGGTAGGCTGCCAGTGTGGGTGGTCAGTATTCTGGAATCACTTCTCTTCACAATACCCCTCCTTAACACATAGAGAATTTTCAGAGTTGCACCGCGATGTGGTCAAAACCAGTCCCTTATTTCCTTTTCTCCGGCTTTGTTCCGGATGCTGGCCTTCTCTTAGTGAGAGAATGGTTAAGGATGAGATGGGCCGCCAAGGATGGAACGTCTCACAAGCCCACCCTGTTTACAGCTTGCATGCGACTCCCCGCAGCCAAGATAGCCCTGCTCAAGCGTCAAGTCCAGTTTTTTATGCGGGCAGAAAACTGCACGAGGTCAGGGGAAGGTGCGCACCTTCCCCTGACCTCGTGTATTATGGGTTGCCCACGTCGACAAAATCGGCCAGTAAGAAGCTGCGTTTGGACCTGCGCAGCTTCTTGAGTGCTACACTCTCGAGTTGGCGAATACGCTCACGGCTGAGCCCATAGAGATCACCGATTTCTCTCAGACTCTGGGGGCGGTCCGTGCCCAGACCAAAACGTAAGCGTAGAATATGCGCTTCACGCTCGGAAAGACCACTTAGACAGTCGGCCATCCGTTGCTGTAACTCCCGCTGCGCGACCACGGCATATGGATCAGGACTCTGCTCGTCCTCCATCGCCTCTTCGAGGCGTTGACCATCTTCCGATAGGGGCTCTTGCAGGCGTACCATGACTTGCCCTGTGTCCTGTAACCCCTTGATTGCTTGAGGAGCCCAGCCAAGTTCAGCACTGAGTTCGCATGGATTCGGCGCCCGCATGTGGACTTGCCAGAGCTTGGTTTCAGCCACCCGGAGTTTGTTCTTACGCTCGACCACATTCACGGGCAGCCGCACCGTGCGGCGCTGCTCGACAATGGCGCGTCCAATCGCCTGACGCACCCACCAGTGCGCGTAGGTAATGAATTTAAGTCCCCGGCTGGGCTCAAACTTTTCCAGCGCTCGCATGAGCCCGATATTGCCCTCTTGAATGAGGTCGAGGAAGAGCACTTCGTCGTTGCGATAACGTTTGGCCATGTAGATAACCAGACGCAGGTTGGCACGTAGCATTTGCGCTTTGGCATCTTCGAGAGCGTGTTGCGTCCGACTCCAACCTCGGTAAGACGCTCGCAAAGCCAGATCGCCAGGCTGATCCTGCAGGGCCGCTTCCAAAGCACGACATAGCTCTTCATAGGCGCTTGGCTGCAGCCCTAGGCCTTCGCAGGTGGCAATCCATTGACGCCACAGCTCTGCTCGCTCCTGCCGCATGAATCGCCGTCTTTGAGAACGACTGGCCACGCACCGCCGCTGCCGAGCCTTGAGATGCTTCAGACACCGCGTCAGCTCTCGCAATGACAAAATGGACGCTTCAAAGGGTGCTGACGCCGCGGGATCGGCGTCTACTCGCGAGGTGGTCTCGTCCACCACATGGCAAAGCGAGAGCTCTCCCCGCTCCACCTGCTGCCATAGGTTTTGCAACGTTGGCAGGCAAACTGGCGCGGTGTAGAGCGCGCGAAACACCCGTTTCTTTAGATGTTCGATGTGCTGCCAGAGCGCCGCTTCTTCAGCTCGAGTGAGCAGGGCAAACTGCCGCACGTCCCCAAAATATTGGGCCACAAGTCGATCGGTTTCAGGGTCAAACTCGGTCAAGACAGGCTCAGGCCGGGCATCCTCTTCTACCGGGACATCATTTCCATGCGCCGTTGGCCAGATTTCTCGATCTGGCTCGATCCCATCGGCGCGTGAGTCGTCTGGAGGCAGTCTCAATCGTTCGGTCGTGCGCTCATATTGCAACATCATAGACCTCTTCTCGTGTGTTAGGGCCCCCCTGGCAGGCGGCTTTGCTGCAGGGTCATCCGCACCTCGGCAGACCTTGAAAACGCTCCGATATGCCCCACCTGTGCACGCCCCTCGATCTCCGCCTGAAGTCTGATCGCGCCCCGTCACCACCGCGATCTTCAACTCTTGCGAAAACCCTACGGCTGCGGGCAATTAATCTCCTAGGCAATCAGCTTCAAACCCACAGCGACACCTCCTCATCGACCTGATAGGCGAAGATACGGAGCCATCCCCATTAACTGAATGAGTTCGGGAAACCTGAAAATATGAGTGAGTATTTTCTATAGGTAACGACTCTAGGTTAATTAACTAAATTTGTAAATATATTTTTATATGTGTATAGTAAGAGCCTATTGGTTAATTATATTTTGTTAATTATATATTAAGAGGGAAGACAGGTGGATATTGCTTTCGTGATCCGGCAGCGGCTGACAGCGTTGGGGGCAGAGCAGCGAGCGCTGGCAACCGCCACCCAAGTCACTGAGTCTTACATTTCCCAGTTGCTCACGCGTAAAAAAGCCCCCCCCGCGCCGAACCGAACGGATATTTATGACAAGATGGAAGCCTTTTTAGGGCTCACCCACGGGGAGCTGGGCAAGCTCGCAAGCTTCCAACGTCAGGAGGAATTGAAGCGAAGCTTAGAGGACCCCCTCACCCCTTTATTTCAAGAAGTGCGTACCTTGATTCTGTGTAAATGTAACCCTGACAGCGCCACTCACATCCGCGCAATTTTTGAAAAACAACGCTTTGGCGAACTTGAACGCCTCGTCACCCAGAAGCTTTTAGAGGTGGTCAAGCGCGTGGCCAAGGAAGAATTGGCCCAGGAGTCTTGGCTCCGCCAGGTGGCGCACCTGAGTGCACAAAGCTATGAACAAATGCGGGTCCTGGTGCTCGAGTTCCTCGACACCGATATCTTCGACCTGTCGGTGGAGCACTGCACCTCCTTCTTGGACCCCCTGATAGAATCCTGGAACATTGATCTCGCGACATTTGCGATGGAAATTGTCTTAAACCGCCGACTGGCTTCGGAGCCCGTGAAACAATTTGCGTTTGTGGAGCGAGAACGGCCATTCGACGAAGAGCCAGGGTTCAAAGCCTTCCAGCAGGATACCTCCCTTAGCGGCGATGCGACCGAGAAGGAACTCGCCTTCTTGAAGCAACTGCGATTCAAGGGAAAACGGCCGACACCTCTCTATTATTACCGGGCGTTACAAAACCTCAGAGACCCTCTGCATTTTCATGCCCCATAGGAGGATCAAACTTCTGCGTGAATGTCACCTCACGCAGATCGAACGCCAGGTCCACCTGGCGTCTTCTCCCTCATTACTAACATCCATTTATTAACTAGAGATAGTTAATAAATAAAATATCTCTGCCCCGAATAATAAATAAATTAGACATTTATAAACAAAAAAAGTTAATTAACTAAATAAGGTTAAATTTTTAACATCTATGAGGTATAATAAACAAATAAAGTTAATAAGCATGTTGTACGAATATGCTTCAAACGGTTTTGGCAATCCCCAACCCCTGCATGAAAACAAGTTAAGGAGCCTATGATGGCCAACGTACTGGAAGAACGTGTCGAAGTGGCCGCCCTCAAAGGCGACTATCAATTCGGCTTCCACGACCCCGATCAGTCCGTGTTCCGTGCACGTAAGGGCCTCGATCGGGAGATCGTCGAACAAATTTCCGCCATGAAGAACGAACCCACCTGGATGCGAGACATCCGTTTGAAGGCATTCGACATTTTCCTGCAAAAACCGATGCCCACCTGGGGCGGCAATGTGGCCCAAATGAACTTCGACGACATCTATTACTACGTGAAGCCGAGCGACCGCGAAGGCCGGACGTGGGACGAGGTGCCGGAAAATATCAAAAAGACGTTTGATCGCCTGGGCATTCCCGAGGCAGAGAAGACATTTTTGGCGGGTGTTGGAGCCCAGTATGATTCGGAGGTGGTCTACCACAGCCTGAAGGAAGATTTGCAAAACCTCGGCGTGATCTTCTCATCGCCGGATCAGGCTCTGCAAGAACACCCCGACCTCGTACGCGAGTATTTCGGCACGATCATTCCGCCCGAAGATAATAAATTTGCGGCGCTCAATACCGCCGTCTGGAGCGGTGGCAGTTTTATCTATGTGCCACCGGGGGTCACGGTTGATATTCCTCTACAGGCATATTTCCGGATTAATAGCGAAGAGATGGGGCAGTTTGAGCGCACCCTCATCATCGTCGATGAAGGGGCTCAAGTCCACTACGTGGAGGGCTGTACTGCTCCCACGTATTCCAGCGAATCGCTCCATAGCGCGGTGGTGGAAATCATCTGCAAAGCCGGCTCACGCGTCCGCTACACCACGATTCAAAACTGGGCCGACAATGTCTACAATCTCGTCACCAAACGCGCCGTAGCCTATGAAAACGCCACCATGGAATGGGTGGATGGGAATCTCGGCAGTAAGCTGACGATGAAATATCCCTCCGTTTACCTTTGTGGCGAAGGGGCGCACGGGGAAATCCTCTCGCTTGCCTTTGCTGGTCGTGGTCAGCATCAAGACGCGGGTGGCAAAATGGTACACGCTGCGCCCAATACGTCATCGCTCATCACCTCGAAGTCGATCAGCAAAGACGGCGGGCACGGCACCTATCGCGGGCTGATCAAAGTGGTCAAAGGTGCCACAGGTGCCAAGTCGAAGGTCGTGTGCGATGCCCTAATCCTGGATAAAAATTCCCGCTCAGATACTTATCCGGTCATGGAAATTGACGAAGCCGATGTCAGCATTGCCCACGAAGCATCGGTTAGTCGCCTTGAAGAAGAACAACTGTTCTATCTCATGAGCCGAGGGCTGTCGGAAATAGATGCGTCGACCATGATTGTGAACGGCTTTCTCGACCCCCTGGTGAAAGAGCTACCTATGGAATATGCCGTAGAGATGAATCGCCTCATCGAATTGCAGATGGAAGGCTCAGTGGGCTAGAGAGAGAGAAAGAGGGAGAGGCCGGCTCATGAGGCCAATTCCGTGTTGTTGATCGCGTCCTGTGTGTTCCGAGATAGAGAAAATAACATCAAGAAGGAGATGAGTGATGAGCTTATTACGCCCACTGGCAGATCATGTATTGGTGAGACGGCACGAGGTGGAAGACCTGTACCCAGGTGGGATCGTCATTCCCGATACCGCCAAGGATAAACCGCGAGAAGGTGAAATCCTCGCGGTGGGTCCGGGCAGGATGATGGACGACGGCCATCGTCAGCCGATCGCGGTGGCGATTGGCGACACCGTGTTATTTGGGAAATATGCCGGAACCGAGATCCAACTTGACCATGAAGATCTTCTCGTCATGCGTGAATCCGATATTCTCGGCATGCTTGAAGGCTAACTAACGCTTCTTCATTACGAAGGAATAAGCAACCATGTCCGCAAAAGAACTCCATTTTGGCGACAAGGCCCGTAACAACCTGCTTGATGGCGTTGATAAGCTCGCCAATGCCGTCAAGATCACGCTCGGTCCTCGGGGCCGTAACGTACTCTTGGATAAAACATTCGGCTCGCCCTTGTCAACCAAAGATGGGGTGACGGTAGCCAAGGAAATCGAACTCCGCAACCGCTTTGAAAACATCGGCGCCCAATTGGTCCGCGAAGTCGCTAGCAAAACCAGTGATGTAGCCGGTGATGGAACTACGACGGCCACCGTGCTGGCGCAGGTCATCTACCGCGAAGGCTTAAAACAAGTCACCGCCGGCCATAGCCCCATTAACATCAAGCGCGGCATTGACGAGGCGGTCGAAGCGGTAGTGCAAGAACTCCGCGCGCTTAGCCACGATGTCAAGGACAAGAAGGAAATCGCCCAGGTCGGCTTCATCTCGTCGAACAACGACCTCAGCATTGGTGAGTTGTTGGCCGATGCCATGGAGCAGGTCGGTAAAGACGGCGTCATTACGGTGGAAGACGGCAAGACGGCCGAGACCACTCTGGACATCGTCGAGGGCATGCAGTTTGACCGGGGGTATATCTCCCCCTACTTTGTCACGGATGCCGCGCGCATGGAAGCCGTGTTGGAGAATCCGTACATCCTCTTGCACGAGAAAAAGATCAGCACGATGAAAACCTTGCTGCCGCTTTTGGAGCAGATCGCTCAGTCCGGCCGGCCCCTCGTGATCATTGCCGAAACCGTTGAGGCAGAGGCCCTCGCCACGTTGGTGGTCAACCACCTGCGGGGCACCCTCCACGCCGTCGCCATTAAAGCGCCGGGCTTTGGCGATCGGCGCCAAGAGATGCTACGCGATGTCGGCGTGCTCACGGGCGGACAAGTGATCTCCGAAGACCTCGGGATTAAACTGGAAAAGGTGACGCTGGCGGAGTTGGGCCAAGCCAAGCATGTGATCATCACCAAGGACGACACGACCATCGTAGAAGGCGCGGGGACGCCAGCGGACATTGATGGCAGGGTGAAGCAACTCCGCACTCAGATCGAGGAGACCACGTCGGACTACGACCGCGAGAAGCTGCAAGAGCGCTTGGCCAAGTTGGTCGGGGGCGTGGCGCTAATCAAAGTGGGGGCGGCGACGGAGACCGAGATGAAAGAGAAAAAGGCGCGTGTCGAAGACGCTCTGAACGCCACCCGCGCCGCGGTTGAAGAAGGCGTGGTACCCGGCGGCGGTCTGGCCTACATTCTGGCGCTGCCGGCACTGGAGCGATTGCAACTGGATAGCGAGCACCAGGTGGGCGTGGCGATCGTGAAACGCGCCATGGAAGAACCCATGCGGCAAATCGCCATGAACGCGGGAGCCGAGGGCGCGACAGTCGTGCAGCGATGCAAAGCCGAGTCCAGTGGGATCGGTTATGACGCCGCGACAGCGACCTTTGTCGATCTCGTAGAGGCGGGCATTATCGATCCCACCAAAGTCACCCGCTCGGCGTTACAGAATGCGGCCAGTGTGGCGGGCTTGCTGCTCACCACGGAAGTCCTCATCGCGGAGTTGCCGGACGAGGCCCAGGCCCATCACGGCAATGGTCACATGGGCGAGATGGACTTCTAAAGAAAGCCCTACACTTGCTGGGTCGCTCCTTCGAGCCTTTGAACTTCGGTTGAGGGAGCGAACCACTTATCGATCCGCGGTGGCGGTTCAGCACCGCGAGAAACAACTCAGTGCGGGTGGAGCTTTCCAGGCTCCCTCTCACCAGGAAGGAAGACCCGATGGCAACGACCACAATAGGCCAGATCACCATCGCCTATCGTAAAGAGACGCATCAGTTCAAGACCGTATCGCTTGCCGGGCATTTTCTGCGGCAGCTTCGCATCAAAGTGGGATGGTTCCATACGGTCAAGGCCGCCGTGAACCTCATGGTGAGTGATAAGGTCATGCAGATCCGACATCTGAAAGGGGATAAGTTCCTCATTATGAAGGAACTCGCCCTACTCGAGGACGAGGTCAAGCTGTCCAACGCCTAAGGTTGCGGACCACAGGTGTAGTAGGGGTCGGGAGATGGCAAAGGCATGACCCCTGATATATGTGAGAGCCAGGACATTTGAAGTTTTAGGGCAAGATGTTTCAATCTAATTTGCTAGGGGGTGAATAGGACGATGACTGTACACGTGAAGCAAGATTTTGATCCCGAGGTACCCACCCATACGAAAACGCTATGTGGCATGGCGCCGGAGTATGCAACCGCAGGCTACAACGGCGAATGGGAGCTGGTTCATCGTTTGGACACCGGACAGGCGGTACATCAGCTAGATATCTGTCCGGCATGTCTAAAAGTGATACAGGTATACAAAGGGCGACACAAACGGCCGACACTGGCATGAGGGACTTGGCGCATGCGATTACACGTTTTCTTCAATCACTCAGTAGCCGCATGTGGACCACAGCCTCCCTATCTACCGGGTTTCCTTCGAATACTTAACATTATAAGTTAATCAACGATCCTATGCACCTTTTTCAAGACGAGTTTCAGCGTCGGGGCTGATTGGCGGTCAGGGACTACCATGAGCTGATCCAACGACGTATTTTTCTGTGTCCCCCAGCAGAGAAACATATGAAGCATTCGGCTGTGGGATGTACCCATCTTAGGCATCTCCTACGGGCGAAGCGTGGTATAGACCCCGCTTCCAGCTATCCCAGGGAATACCCCTAAGATGCTACAAATTAAGCGAATAGGGCACTCAGCAGGAGTCCCCTGAGGTCGAAACATTCTCTTACGTAAGGAGCAACACGATGGCTACTACATGGAATCCGTTGAATTTGATGGAAGCCCTGCACCACGACATCGAACGGGCTTTTGGCAACCGGGACGTTGACAACGAGCCGTTCTCTCGTGTGGCCTTTTTGCCAGGGCGGGCCGCCCGTCGCTATCCCATGATTAATCTCTATGAGGACCACGACTACGTGTATGTCGAGGCCCTGGCGCCGGGTATTGAGGTGGAATCCCTTGACCTGGCGGTGATCCGGAATGTCCTGAGTATCTCTGGCGAGAAACGGCGCACTCCGGACCACATTCCACCAGAGGCTTTTCACCGCAATGAGCGGGCGGCAGGTAAGTTTGTCCGCACCGTCGAGCTACCCGTTGAAGTCGATGCGGATAAGGTCAAGGCAGCGTATCAGCATGGCCTCTTGATGGTGACGCTGGCCAAGGCAGCGGCGGCCAAACCGAAACAGATCACTGTGACTGTCACCTAAGATTAGAACCCCCTTCACATGACAAAGGAGATCATCATGGCTGAGAAAACTGTTGCCATGCCCGACACGCAAGAGATGGACACCCAGCCGGAAAGCACGCGTACACGCGGACGCTCTGTCACCCCACCGGTAGATATTTATGAAACGCCCGAGGGGCTGGTGGTCATCGCCGACGTCCCGGGTGTGACACCTGACCATTTTGATGTGCGCGTCGATAACCACATCCTCACGATTCAGGGTCAGGCAGCCCAGCGCCTGCCGGGAGAGCCGACCTATCGCGAGTATGAATTGGTGAATTACTTCCGCCAGTTCGAGCTGAGTGCGAAAGTGGACGAGAGTGAGATTGCGGCAGACCTGAAACAAGGGGTGTTGACGCTCACCCTGTCCAAAGTGGCGGAAGCTCGGCCCCGCAAGATTGCCGTAGCAGTCAGCTAACGGCTTGATGTCCTGAGCAGAGACACGCTGCTGTCCCTGCTCAGGCGTCACTAGGCATGGTTAAGCGTCTTTCACAGAGGCTCTTGCTGTACACCGGGTCGTGGATTTAATGTCGTCAAACGAGACTAATGAAATAGACCCGTCTCTGTGCGGATCGGCTTTGATAGGTCTCTATCATCCCTTACCACACCTCACACCCCATTTTAGGCCTTGCCCTGTTCCAACGCCACAGCGCTACGCAATTGGAGTAACTCGGTCTCAATCTCTTCCCCTTCAAGTATGAGACTCGCACGTTGTCGGCGGTCTTCGTAATCTGTCGAACCGCGAAGCTTGTTTTGACTCTTGTCAATTTGAACAAGTCGTGCTTCAAGTTGTCCAAAGCGTTCGGCTAGGGATTTCATAGTGTGTGATGTCATGTGTGCGACCCAATCTGGTTATATTCAATACATGCGCCATTTTAACTCTAGGCTTTCTAAAAACGGCGTTTTTGGAAAGCCCAGGTAAATACCTGGTGACAGTCTTTGTCTCGCTATTCGGGTTCTTGACTCTTCGGCTCCGCTGCTGTGTTCTCACTGAACTTGGTCAGATGAAACAGGATACCCATTAGAAGGCTCACGTCCCCGCCTGTAGAGAGGCATGCAGCACTTCGTCAATCATCTCAACCGAGATAAACGTCATTGATTGGCGCACATCCTCGGGGAGTTCGTCTAGGTCGCGTTCATTCCACTTGGGCACAATAACGGTATTGAGCCCGGCGCGGTGAGCGGCCAACACTTTCATTTTCACGCCTCCAACGGGCAAGACCCGTCCGCGCAGAGTAATTTCACCGGTCATACCGATATTGGGGCGTACCGGGCGTTCACTGAGCACGCTGGCGATGGCCACGACCATCGCCACACCGGCCGACGGACCGTCTTTTGGAATCGCACCCGCCGGCACGTGCAGGTGAATGTCGGTCCGTTCGAATACGTCCGGATCAATATCCAACTCGACGGCCTTAGAGCGCACATAGCTGTGCGCCAGCTGTGCACTTTCCCGCATGACGTCGCCAAGCTGCCCAGTGAGCGTCAAGCCACCCTTGCCTTTCATGCGCGTCGCCTCGATAAACAGGATGTCGCCGCCCACCGCAGTCACGGCCAGTCCTGTGACAATACCGGGAATCGTGTGAGACTCAGAGACCTCCGAGACGAAGCTCTCCTGTTTCAGATAGTCCCGTACCCGTTCCGGTGTGATCTCCATGTACGCCACCTCACGCGAGGCGATTTGGACAGCGGTCTTCCGACACACAGCACCGATCTGCCGCTCCAGATTGCGCACGCCGGCTTCACGGGTATAGTCACGCACCGCCTTGTACAGGGCCTCATCGGTGAAGCTGATTTCTTCCAGGCGGAGACCATTGGTCTGGCGCTGACGCGGCACCAAATAGTCCCTAGCAATGCATACTTTCTCATGTTCGGTGTAGCCATCGAGCATGAGAATTTCCATTCGATCCCGCAGGGCGTCCGGAATCAATTCCAATTGATTCGCCGTGGCGATAAAAATAACGTTGCTAAGGTCGAAATCCACATCGAGATAGTGATCGCGGAAGGCGTTATTCTGTGCCGGGTCTAGGACCTCCAGTAAGGCGCTGCTCGGGTCGCCACGCCAATCGTGACCGACCTTATCCACTTCATCGAGCATAAAGACCGGATTGCGGGTGCCAGCCCGCTTGATGGCCTGGATGATGCGGCCCGGCATAGCCCCGATATAGGTGCGACGATGGCCGCGAATTTCGGCTTCGTCGCGCATGCCCCCCAAACTCATGTGAGTAAACTGTCGCCCGAGTGCGCGGGCGATACTTTGACCCAGACTGGTCTTACCCACGCCGGGCGGACCTGCGAAGCATAAGATGGCGCCCGCTTCACGCCCGGCGGTCGCCTGGCTCTCATCAGCCACCACATGGCGCTCTGCTCGCAGTTGACGTACCGCGAGGTATTCGATGATACGGTCCTTGACATCTTGAAGACCGTAGTGATCGGCATCGAGTACTGCCCGGGCCTGATTGATATCCAACTGGTCCGTGCTCAAAACATTCCAGGGTAAAGCCACCAACCAGTCGAGGTAGGTTTTAATGACGCCATACTCTGCAGCCTGTGGCGTCATGTCTTCTAGACGCTTGAGCTCGCGCTGCGCTTCCTGGCTCGCTTCCTCGGGAAGTTGCGCGGCCTCGATCTTGTCGCGATACTCATCCTCGAGCTTTTGGGTTTCATCTGCTTCCCCAAGCTCGCGCTGGATCGCTTTGAGTTGCTGGCGCAAATAGTAGTCATGCTGCGCCTTACCCATTTCTTCACGCGCCTCGCTCTGAATCTTATGACCGATGAGCAGGAGTTCTTTCTCGCGTGTGAGATGGGAAATCAACCTCCGCAGCTTGTCTTTCACATGATCCGCTTCGAGCACCTGTTGCCCTTCTGGGATATCGAGCTGTGCATTGGCGGCCACGAGATACGCTAGATACCGAGGGTCTTCCACCTGGCCCAAGAAATCCCTCGTTTGTTGTGGGATACGCGGCAACAGTTCCATCACTTCTTGCGTGAGCTCCCGCAAGTTGCGTTGCAGGGCCTCCGTCTCCATATCGGCGTCCACTATATCAGGAGCCAACACAATGCGAGCTTGTAAGTATGGCGTGGTCTCCCCCCACGCCTCGATGCGGAAGCGCTCAATTCCCTGGACAACCGCCCGGAATGCGTTGTCCGGTGTACGAAAGGCATGCTGAACTCTAGCCACCGTCCCGGTTTCAAAGAGTTGGTCCGGCATCTGCTCCTCGACCGTACTGTCCTTCATCGCCACAAGGCCGATCAGCCGATCTCCATGTAAAGCGGCTTCTATGAGTGCGATTGAGCGGGGTTCTGTCAGGGTCAACGGCAATACCAAAAAGGGGTAGACCACCGTGTTGCGTAACGGGAGGATCGGGAGTTCCTCTGGGATGTCAGTGAGCCGAGGCGCGTCGTCATCGTGTTGCATAAAGTGTGTCGCCATAACGCTTAATCCTTCTGCTGAGCTGCCAGGTAGACTTAGTTAAAATGCGACTTTTTCACCCTCGAGCTTCGTGAGATCCGGTTTTGGCAGTTCGTCTTCAAGCAGGGTTTCTTTCTCCAGTAGCCGAACTGCACCTTCTTCTAGCTCTTCGCGGAAGGTCTTCAGAATATGCAGCGCTTTCTGGCGCGCTTTCTCAGTCAACTCACGCACCGCACAGTCGATTTCGCGCGCGGTCTCTTCGCTGTACTGGCGCTCTTGCGCCATAAACGGTGCCTGACCGAGAAACGACTGTCGCTGTTCCTCGTAGGTCATCTGCCCTAGCTCGTCGGACATCCCATAGCGCGTCACCATATTGCGCGCGATGTCGGAAGCCTTGGCCAGATCGTCCGACGCACCGGTGGTCACTTCACTGAAGATGAGAATCTCTGCGGCCCGCCCGCCCAGAAGGACGGCCATTTTGTTTTCCAGTTCGGCGCGGCTCATCAAAAATCGATCCTCGGTCGGTCGTTGAATGGTATAGCCAAGCGCGCCGATGCCGCGCGGGATGATCGACACCTTATGTATCGGGTCGGTGCCGGGCAAAGCCCTGGCAACTAGGGCATGGCCCATCTCGTGGTGGGCGACGACCTTGCGCTCGTGCGGATTGAGCAACCGGTTGCGTTTTTCCAGACCGGCGACAACGCGCTCGATGGCGTTGTTAAAATCTTCCATAGTGACGTCACTGCCGTTACGACGGGTCGCCAGTAGCGCCGCCTCGTTGATAATATTGGCCAGATCAGCACCAGAAAAACCGGGGGTGAGAGCGGCGATCTGCTCGGGGACGACATCGGTGGCAAGCGTGACCTTTTTCAAGTGCACCTTGAGGATGTCGATGCGGCCTACCTTGTCAGGACGGTCCACCAGGAGCTGGCGGTCAAAACGGCCGGCGCGTAAGAGCGCCGGATCCAAGATCTCCGGACGGTTGGTAGCAGCGAGGATGACGACACCCTGCTGCGAGTCGAAGCCATCGAGTTCGCTCAAGAGCTGGTTGAGGGTCTGTTCCTTTTCGTCGTGGCCACCGTAAGCGCCGATGCTGCGGGCACGGCCCATCGCGTCCAGCTCATCGATAAAGATGATGCAGGGCGCGGCCTTACTGGCTTGATCAAAGAGATCGCGTACGCGAGCCGCGCCAACGCCGACGAACATCTCGACAAACTCGGAGCCGCTGATAGAGAAAAACGGCACGCCGGCTTCACCGGCCACGGCCCGGGCGAGGAGAGTCTTGCCAGTGCCCGGCGGGCCAACTAACAGCACGCCTTTTGGGATGCGCGCGCCGAGGCGACCGTAATCTGTGGGATTTTTGAGAAACGCGACAATTTCTTTCAGTTCGTCCTTGGCTTCATCGACCCCAGCGACATCGTCAAAACTCACTTGGGTATCCTTTTCGACGTAGATCTTGGCCTTGCTCTTGCCGACGCTCATCATGCCCCCAAAACCCTGTTTTTCGGCAATGCGGCGGAAAAAAAACTTCCAGATCACGAAGAAAATTAGTACCGGTAACACCCATGAGAAAATTGTGCGCAGCCAGGTGCTTTCGATCACCCCAGTGAATTTAACGTTGGCCTGCCTGAGATGGTCGGCCAGTTGCGGGTCAACCCGGGTGGTAATGAATCGATCTCCGCCATCCGTCGACGGTTTTTGCAACTTGCCTTCGAGATAGCCCTGGCGAACATAGACTTCTTTGATCTGGTTGTCCTTCAGGAGCTGTTCGAACTCGCTGTACGGGATGACCTCGACTTGGCGCATGCCTAACCAACTTTGCAAAAGAAAGATAGCGAATACGGCCATGCCCACATACAACATATTGAGTTGAGTTTTCTTGTCCATGTGAATTCCCAATGTCTTATTGCCTAGAACAACAGGCAGATTTAGCGGCTAGAATGGAAAGCGATCCGCGTCAACAGGAGTCGCCGCAAAAGTCAACTCACAACCCTAGATGGGCTTGCTCCAGTTCGAGTACCGTCTCGCCGCCGTCATACACCGATACGGTCCCAGACGAGGCAGAGATCACCACCGCAGTCGCATCGGTAACGGTAGTGATGGCCAGCGCCGCGGCGTGACGAGCGCCCAAACCGGGGCTGAGTCTCCCCGGTCCGACGGGAGCGCTCAGATAGGTACCCGCCGAATCCACGACACCGCGGTGATTGACGACAAATGCACCGTCCATCGCCGCCAATTCGCGAAGCGTCTCAAGGAAATCTGGATTGTGGATGCTTCGCGCCGTCTGGGGATGTCCCTTCAATGGATTCAGAATCAACTGGCGCAAATGAGTAGAGAGGATACGGGGGTCACCCAGCACGAAGATCGCACCGATGGGCGATCCTTCGCGCCCTTCGCGTGCGAAGCGAAGAGCAATCTCCAACAACCTCGCGAGATGCCGCGTCACGGCCACTTCGCTCTTGTGGTGCCGTAGCCAAGGGTAGTCCCGCGCCGGCTTGGCAATGACGAGGGTATCAAGTCGTTGCGACCCCGTGACGCCGGAAAGCCCCAGCACCCGCTCGTCCGATCCGAGGTGGCGATTCAGCGCCGCGAGAAACAAAGCGAGGTTGAGCTGGCTGAGTCGGTTCAGGATGGCATCCGGCATCGCCAGGACGACATCTTTGGACGCATCAGAGACGGGAATCTGCTTCCGGTCGCGAGCGACCCAGATGATGCGCTCATCGTCACGCAATGTCTCCACCAGGCGCATGTCGCTAATCTCGTCAGCCTGCACCACGAGTGTCTTGATACCAATAGAACGCGCTAAGCTGAATGCGCTCTTAACAAGTTCACGGGTTTCCTGATCTTCCTCCGAGTCCGGACAACGCGTATGCCGATGCATTTTGGGTCTCGCGACCTCCTTTTTGCTGTGCTAAGGGGACCAGAGAGCGACCTTAGCCATCATGTTCGCAACAAACGGTAATCACCATGGCTGTCTCAGCACCACATCGCAGACGTCGTCGGTCTAGACCTTGAAAGACGCCATTTGATGGGTGCCGAAGGTCGTCGTGAGGGCAGATAGACGTAGGCGGTTCACCAATGTCGCTGAGTAGCCAGTGAAGGAGCGGGCCGGGATGTTCAAGCAGCGGCATATCAGGTCATGGCCAGAGGCGTGAAGTCTCGCGACACCTTTACGGTGGTCCTCAGCTCCCGTCAGGGGTTCTGGCTAATTGCTTATCCTGCCTCGTTTTAACTTTCTGTTTTTGTTTCTTGATTTTTTGTTTTTTATTCTTTGCCTTGTCTTTTTTTCCGCCCTTGTCACTCATCACCAAGAATCCTTTCTGGAAGCCCCGGCGTTCAGGCCGGGGAGGAAAGAAAGGTTGCCCCGCTGGGGCAACAATCCTGACTCAGTCAAGTTATGTCGTAGGCTAACTTTGCAAAAGTTGTTGACTCGCAACAACTTTTGCGTATAATGCCCCCATTGGCACTGGCCGCCTCCGGGTGTGTGCTAGGGCCGACAGATACCCAATGTTTTGGGACGGGCTGGAGGCCAGCCCTGGGTCT
>Ga0214472_10002342_pt1 | contig 20530 bp, 19 predicted proteins | sample RVTome_6_FD_207662 | JGI IMG/M metagenome (GOLD analysis project Ga0214472, IMG submission 207662) | Soil microbial communities from uranium-contaminated site in the Upper Colorado River Basin, Wyoming, United States - RVT140D175 | ecosystem: Environmental > Terrestrial > Soil > Contaminated >...
TCAGGGTTTATTTCGATCGTAGGTGGTCCCAATGTTGGAAAGTCAACATTGCTAAACGTCCTAGTTGGGAGAAAAATATCTGCCGTATCTGAAAAACCGAATACTACGAGGAATCGAATTGTTGGTATTAAAAATCTGCCTGGTGCTCAGCTTGTCTTCCTAGATACTCCTGGTATTCATAGGGCAGCCAAGGGATCGCTCGGGAAAGCGATGGTTCAGGCTTCCATGGCAGCACTTGGAGAGGCAGATGTTATCATATTAATGATAGATGTGAAGTCACCATTTAATAGACAAGATCTATATGTAATTCAGAACCTTCCCAAGCCGGCTATTTTTGCATTAAACAAAATCGATTTGATAAAGAAATCAATGATCCTGAACATAATGGATCAGTCTCAGCAGTTTAATGATAAGCTCTTAGAAGTCTTGCCGATCTCCGCACTAAACGGAGATGGGATTGATGATCTTCTACAAACCACTGTAAAATACCTTCCGGTAGGTCCAAAATACTTTCCGGAAGATATGATAACTGATAGGCCAGAACGCTTTCTGGTTGCGGAGCTGATCAGAGAAAAGGTGTTTAACCTGACCCATGAAGAAGTCCCATATAAAACTGCTGTCTTGGTTGAGGATATTGAGGAGGTGCCAGAAAGGAATTTAGTGAGAATCTCCGCCTTGATCTTTGTTGAAAGAAAAAATCACAGGGGAATTATTATAGGTAATCAAGGCCAGATGTTGAAGCGAATAGGAAGCCTTGCAAGAGTAGATATAGAAAGGATATTAGGTGCAAGGGTTTATCTCAAGCTGTGGGTAAAGGTGAAGGAAAGATGGACAGAGAGGGGGGACTTGATTGATGAGTTTGGATATGCAAGATAGGTAAAGGATGCAGGATGCAGAATTAACGTATCATGCATCTCATTGTTTTTGGCGTTGATTTAACAGCTAAATTATTGATCAATCAAAAGATGTAGTGCCCGTTCCCCGAACTGGTATAAAATTTGGACTGATGAGGGCATCAGTCCCTACATTTTCTTTAAAGTTTAGAAAATCAAGGGGGAATAATATGGATACATTTGAATGTATAAGGAAAAGAAGGGATATAAGGAGTTTTATTGAAAAGGAAGTGAGCGATGAAGTAATCATGAAGATAATTGAAGCCGGGAGATTGGCTCCGAGTGCGATGAATCTTCAGCCCTGGGATTTTATCGTAATAAAAGATAATCAGACCATAAAAGCACTAGGGCCTCTCTGCACAAGCGGGAAGTTTGTTGTAGACGCCTCATTTGCCGTAGTTGTCGTTACGGATCCTTCGGATAAATGGCATGAGATAGACGGGGCAAGGGCAGTTCAGAATATGGCACTTGCCGGGTGGAATGAAGGGGTGGGCTGCTGCTGGATTGGAGCGATTAACAGGGAAAGGGTCAAGGAGATGCTCAATATCCCCCAGAATCTCTATGTGCTCACCATTCTTCCCTTTGGGTGCCCCGAGCAATTTACGGTTAAGAGGAAGAAGAATCGCAAATCTCTTGATGAAATTTTTCACAGAGAGAAATTTGGGGTTAAACTTTAACATAAGAATTTAGAATCCAGAAGACAGAGGTTCTAAAGAAGCTCCAAATTACAAGCACCAAATAACAAACAAATTCTAATTCTCAAATGACAAAGCCAAAAAAGTATGATTTAGAAGAAAGGACATTTAGATTTGCTAAGCAAGTAATAAAATTTGTAAACGTTCTCCCAAGATCAATATCCAATATTGAGATAGCGAAACAAGTCGTAAGATCTTCGGGGTCAGTCGGAGCAAATTATATTGAAGCAAATGAAGCACTTGGGAAAAAGGATTTTAAAATGAGAATTAAAATCTGTCGTAAAGAAGCAAAAGAAAGCGTTTACTGGGTAAAACTTGTAGAAGTGAACGATAAAGAAAGAGAAAAAACTAGGCGACAGTTAATAGATGAAGCAGCGCAACTGACGAAAATATTTAGCTCAATTCTTGAAAAATCTAAATAACTCCCAATTTTTCAACCTATGACTTATGATTTGTCTGTAATTTGATGCTTGAGATTTGAAATTTATTGGTTATTTGGTGCCTGTAATTTGTGGCTTATTAAGAAAACGGTATTTCTTATGTGAATATGAACGAAATCGATGCCTTCTAACATTAAAATTTGTTATTTAGAATTTGTTTGTTATTTGAGATTTGTTATTTGGGATTTGTTATTTGAGATTTAAGAGCCTTTAAAAACTGGTTTTCTCTTCTCTGCAAATGCCCTCTGTCCCTCTTTATAGTCACCGCTTGATTGCACCTCTAGAATCATTTGCCTTAGGGTTTCCTCATCGGCTGGGTCAAGCTTTTGATTCCTTTGCCATTTATTTATCATGTGTTTCATGGTCTTCATGGCAAGTGGGGCGTTAGAAGCAATCTCATTTGCGAGGGAGTAGGTGTATTCTTCAATCTCTGATGAACCTTTAACCTCGTTTACAAGACCGATACCTAAGGCTTTATTTGCATCAATTGGGTTTCCTATTAGAAACATTTCTTTTGAGTAGCCAATACCTATAAGGTTTAGAAATTTCCTGATTCCTGTATATGTGTAAATGACTCCTAATTTAGCAGGAGGCATCCCCAGCTTTGCACCTTCAACACAAACCCGGTAGTCACAGCTCACCGCTAACTCCAGGCCAGCTCCAAAAGCATGACCATTAATCATGGCAATAACAGGGTAGGGGAAGTTCTCGATGCTGTGTCCGGCAATGATCAGCGGATGATCACCCACATAGTCTCTCATCATGTCATTTTCACCAATTGCCGCAATGTCATATCCCGATGAAAATGCCTTTCCTCCAGCCCCGCGTAGTACAACACATCTCGCTTTTCCTTCCTTTTCGATTCGTTTGAGTTGCTTGTCTATTTTTAGAAGCATTGATGGAGTTACGAGATTTCTTTTCTCCGGTCTGTTAAGAGTTAACGTGCTTATCAAATCCCTTTCCTCTACAAGTAGTTCAGTAGGTGATGGCATGGTTTAATCTCCTTATTTTAATGAGGAATGTAGTTAGTATTGTTTCTTGTGTCAAAAATTAAAGGGGACGCAATCCTTTTTCGCGTTAAACCGGATACATATGCCCGACCCATAATAATCAACCTCAGACAGTCGAATTGTTAATGAGAAACACATTGAAGGGATTGCCCTTACATTCCGATGAATTAATTATGAATTTGAAAAGACCGTAGTGCAGATATTACACTAAGGACCGCAAAGACGTCCACCGAGAAAATTTAATTCCAAACAAAGGGTTGGGGCCCCTTTAATTATAGATCGGAATTGTGGAAGGGCTATCTATAGGTAATACTTGTAATAACGTTTACTTAAATTAATCATATTCACTAATTAATCATATTCACTAAAAAAGTAGAAGGGACTGGAGTAATTTGAGAATCTTTGTTAATATTTTTGCTTATAAATTAAGGAGAAGGGAATATGCCAGTATTTGAGTATGAATGCGATAAATGCGTAGAGAAATACAATTCAGATATTTCAAATTTGGTAAGAAAAGTAAATAAGACGAATGCAGCAAAATTACTGAAAAAGAACCCAGGTTTCAAATATATCGAAGCCTCCAACAGTAAAGATAACAAGATACATTTTTCAGTCGGAGACAGAGGTAAACCGAATACAAGGAGATTTCGTTATATACTTGATAAGGATAGAGTCTTGTGTCTCGAATTAAGGAATTTTCGTTTCAGCGAATTGATCTACAATAAGGAAGAAGAAAAGGATCTGAAGTGTCCATTGTGTAATAAAGGTGAGAATGTGAGAAGGGTTTTTTCTACATTCAAGGCCATCTTTGATGATAAGAATAAGCGGGCGCCCCGACCTGGTGATGAGCTGAGGTGGCATTTGGAATATAAACAGCAAAAAGATGAGGAAATCAAGAGTGAATGGGTAGGGCAGGATTATTTAAACCAATATTTCCAGAGATAGGGAGAGATCAAAATGCCTCTATATGAATATGAATGTTTGAGATGTAGAAGTAATCTTGAAGCTTCTTTGAAAAGTCTTGAGGAAAAGACGACGAAGAAAGGTGTATCTGATCTAGTAAGGAAATATCCTAATATTCATTATCTCTTGGTGATTGATCTCGATAATAAAAAGTTGTTGGCCGAATACGGGAAAAAGAAATCTAATGCTACTGATATGGATTTCTATCTTGATGATGGTTCAAAAATGGTATTGGTAAATATAGATAAATTCAGATTTTCAGTGCTTATCTTTGATAAAGAGGATGAAAAGAAGCTGAAGTGCTACTGCGGTGAAACTAAGAAGATAGAGAGGGTTGTTTCTAGCTTTGCATATACACATGATCTTTCTACAAGTATGCCTAGCCCAGACCTTTCTGGCTTGCCTCCCGAGGTGAGAGCAAAGACATTCATAAGTGATTATATAGAAGAAAAGGATAGACCGAAGGCAAATCGGTGACCATATTTTTTATTCGTAATGAGCCTTGGTGTAGAGACGCAAAATTTTGCATCTCTACTTTTTATATTCCTCTTTCTTGCGACCAAATCTTCTTCCGAGTTCTTCATAAATATCCTCTGGGGTGATTCGGAAATTGGCAAGTAATATCAGAGAGTGAAACCATAGATCGGCTACTTCGTAAATTATTTCATTGTTATTGTTGTTTTTAGCGGCTATAACGGCTTCACCTGCTTCCTCACCGATCTTTTTTAAAATACTGTCGATACCGTCCTTAAATAGTTTACTAACGTATGAACCCTCTTTCGGATTTCGCTTTCTATCGTCAACAACTTGATATACCTCATCCAACGTTCTACCACCTTTCATAGTCCCAAATGCGGGTGCGCCGCTGTTACTTTCTCCAAGGTTTGTAAAGAAGCAGGTTCGCTGACCAGTATGGCAGGAAACGCCCTTTTGATCGACTAATACGAGAATAGCATCTCTGTCACAGTCAAGGAAGATCTGTTTCACTTCTTGAGTGTTTCCCGATTCTTCACCCTTCTCCCAAATTTTTTTTCTGGACCTGCTCCAAAAATGTGTCCTGTTGTTGTCCTGGGTTCTCTCGATTGCTTCTTTATTCGCATAAGCTAACATAAGGACCTGTCCGTTTTCGGCATCCTGGACAACTACTGGCACTAGACCTTTCTCATCATACTTAATTTCATCAATTTTCATCACTTCCTCCGGTATTAATACTAACCAAGTTAAATACAAATTCCGAGGTCTATGATTTAATTTTTTCACGATTAACTTTACTAAAATTTGATTCTAGAATATATTTTATTCATAATCTAGCTTGATAATTCCTTGTAGTTTGCTACGGGGTTTCCGCCGTCATTGCAATGATATGAGAGACTGAGTTTGAAGGTCTGATGCCCTGGCGCTTGCTGCACGGTTATTCATTAGGCTTAAAGGAGACCAGATATGGCGAGAGTAACAATCGAAGATTGCCTTGCAAAAGTGGAAAACAGGTTTGCGCTATCCATTGCAGCTATGAAAAGAGCAAAGCAGATCGCTGAGGGAGCCGCTCCCCTTTCGCAAGAGACCGATAATAAGCCTATAGTACTTGCATTGAGAGAGATTGCCGAAGGAAAAGTAAAGGTTAAGTATCCAAAATCTTCAGAGAGAAAGTAGCTGTGGATGTTTCCTGATAAGGTTTTTTGCTTTTAAAATAACGTATGGAAATATCAATTGGTTTGATTTTTCATGGCCTGTAGTCTTTTTTCCCCCACTTACTCCCTAAGATCATTTTTAAAGGATTTCAATGTAAAATTCGAGTATTAATTTGGCGTTTTAGAATAATATCGTTATTGAATGTAGTTTAAATGTAATTTTAGCTCTGAAACGACATTAAATTTTGTAGATTTTTTGTAATGAATGTTCCATGAATTTATATCGAATGTGTCACCGTGAGCACTTCGACTTACTCAGTACAGGCTCAAGCGTGGCGATCTCATTTTTTTGTTTTAGATTGCTTCGTACCATTCGATCCTTCGTTAGTTCGACACTTCGATTAGACTGAGGGCCCACTACTCAGGGCTCAGGGTTCCTCTCAATGACATGAGAGACTGTTTGTTTATGTACTGAGACATTATAGTGTGCTACATGGAGTTTTCTATATAGGTTGGAATTCATCAGAATCAAATATAGGGTTTGACAATGATTAAGGTTGGAATAGATACGGGAGGAACTTTTACGGATTTTGTTTTTTTCAATGGAAAAGATCTGTTCACCCATAAAATACCCTCAACTCCCTATGACCCTTCTCAGGCTATCATTCAGGGGCTGATTGAGATTCTCGGAAATGAATTAAAAAAAACCGAAATTATTCATGGAACAACTGTAGGAACAAATGCACTGTTAGAGCGAAAAGGTGCAAGAGTGGCACTCGTAACTACAAAGGGGTTTGAAGATGTGCTGGAAATTGGAAGACAGAATAGGGGGGAATTATATAATCTCTTCTGGCAGCCCCGGGAGCCGCTCGTACAGAAAACGCTGAGGTTCGGACTAAATGAGAGAGTGGATTACGAGGGACGAATTTTAAAGAGGCTACAAATAGATGAGCTTAAAAAACTCTGTTATAGACTTAAAAAGTTAAAGGTCGAATGCATTGCAATCTCATTTCTTCACTCATACAAAAATTCCAAAAATGAAATCGATGCGGAGAAGATTCTGAGTTCTTTAGATATACCCATTTCCACTTCATCCAAGATCCTTCCGGAGTTCAGGGAATATGAAAGGACATCGACCATCGTTGCCAATTCTTACCTTCAGCCTAAGGTAAGGTCTTATATGAAATCGCTATCTGATAATCTCCCTGAATCTCGTGTGCTTGTTATGCAGTCGAGTGGCGGAGTGATATCCCCAAAGCAAGCTGGGGAGGAGCCAGTAAGGATTATATACTCAGGTCCTGCCGGGGGAGTGGTCGGAGGTTTTAAGATTTCTGAAAAGATGGGTTATAAGAGGATTATAACCTATGACATGGGTGGAACATCCACAGACATTGCGCTTTGTGACAGTTCTCTCATGTTCACCACGGAAAACCAGATCGATGGGATTCCTATTACGATTCCAATGCTTGACGTTGTAACAATTGGTGCGGGTGGCGGGTCGATCGCCTATGTTGATTCGGGAGGAGTGTTGAAGGTAGGCCCGGACAGTGCGGGTGCTGATCCAGGGCCTGCGTGTTATGCAGGAGGGAGTTTTCCAACGGTGACGGATGCACATGTCGTACTTGGCAGGATTAACCCCAAATGGTTTCTGGGAGGACGGATGAAAATATTCCCCGAGAAATCAAGATCAGCTCTCAGGAGACTTGCAAATAGACTGAATATGTCTCTTTTAAGGCTGGCGGATGGCATAATAAAGGTTTCAAACTCCAATATGGAGAGAGCCCTCAGGGTGGCCTCCATTGGGAGAGGTTATGATCCCAGGGATTTTGCACTTTTCTCCTTCGGTGGCGCCGGTGGGCTTCACGCGTGCGAACTAGCGATTGGATTGGGAATCAAGAAAGTAATTTCCCCGAAAGATCCCGGCGTATTCTCTGCCCTTGGAATGCTCATGGCCGAATCCTTCAAGGATTATAGCCAGACAATATTCTTAAGCGGAAGAGAGATCGATCTAGATTCGATAGAAAAGGGATTTAAGGCATTAGAGAAAAAGGCTATGGGTGATTTTCCGTTCGGAGAATTGAGATTCGATCGTTTTATCGATGCCAGATATAAAAGGCAGTCTCATGAAATAACAATACCTTTCAGTGATAGCTTTAGAAAGGTGTTTCATAGAACACATAAGAAAAATTATGGATATGAAAAATCACATGACGAAATTGAGATTGTTACACTTAGACTGAGGGCTGTGTTAAGGTCAAAAGGAAAAATTAAACTTCCGCTGTTAGACAACCCACAAAGAAAAATAATGTTTGATAAGACCAAATTGTTCTTTAATAGCAAGAGGCTTGATGTCAAATCATATGTTAGAGACGATTTCTATCATGGGTTTACTTTTCAGGGACCTGCGATTATTTATGAAAGTACTTCAACACTCTTTATTCCACCGACATTTAGGTGTTCGGTCGATAGATTTGGATACATAATAGCAAGAGTTTAGCTGGTGAAATAGATCTAACTTCTGTTAAGTTACTATGGACTTTCTTATCACATTAGCGAAAGCCATTATTCCACAAAAGTATCATCCGATATTTGGCGGAATCTATGCACGAATCAGTGGGTATTTTCTCTCGTTTTTGTTAATTGGAAATCGGTTTATCTGTCCATGCTGTGGTTGGCATTTTCGAAAATTTCTCACCTATGGAGTAAAGCCTAGAAAAAATGCTATGTGTCCCAGATGTGGATCATTAGAACGACATCGTTTGTTGTGGTTATATCTTAAGAATAAGACGAATCTCTTTACTTCCAATCTTAAGGTTCTACATATAGCACCAGAACCTATTTTTCAAAAAATCTTTAAATCAAGGCCGAACCTTGATTACATTAGTGCTGATTTAAATTCTCGCTATGCGATGCAAAATATGGATGTGACTAATATTATTTACGAGGAATGCTTATTTGACGCAATATTATGCTCGCATGTCCTAGAGCATGTTGAAGATGACCGAAAGGCAATTAGAGAATTGCATAGAGTCTTGAAACCCGGGGGATGGGCTATATTGCAAGTGCCGGTGTTTTCTGAACTCGAAAAAACCCTCGAGGACGCTACAATTAAAACACCCGAGGAAAGGGAGCTAGCTTTTGGGCTAAAAGAGCATGTTAGAAAATACGGATTGGATTATAAGGATAGATTAGAGAATGCTGGGTTTACGGTAAATGTTGATCAGTATGTGAAAAATTTATCCCCTGAAATTGTACGTGTGTTTTGTTTGAACAAAGACGAGAATATATATTTTTGTACTAAGCCATTAAAATCAAAGTGAATAGAGCGAGTTCTGCACTTTTTTTAAGAAAGGAATGAGAAAGTGTTTCAGGTCAATTTCCCAAAAGTTTGATACTGCTAATATTTTAGTTATTTTGAGATAACATCTGGATGAATGGACACAAGAAAAATTGCTAATAATCAAAGGAGAATTAAGTAACAGAAATTAGTTAAGAAAGACTTTATTGTTCTCGGAAAATCTTACTAGCAATATACATGTCGATAGGGAGGGTGATTTTAATATTTTTTTCGTCGCCTTTTAAGGTAAATACTGGGTGTCCAATCCTTAAAAGAAGGGCTGAGTCATCGGTAGAATTTTTAATTCCATCCTTGAAAGCTCTTATATGAGCTTCTTTAATCAGTTGATATTCGAAGGCTTGAGGGGTTTGAACCCGCCATAGCTTCGACCTGTTCGGTATGTTGATAATAAATCCTTTCCGATCCGTTTCTATTATCGTGTCTGTCGAAGGGATGACGGGGACGACAGCATCATGTTGGTCTAGAGCTTTAAGTAATTTATTCAACAGATTGTTTGTAATAAAGGGTCTTACCGCATCGTGTATCAGAACAAACTTGGTGTCATCTCCACATGCATCAATCCCATTCTTGGATGATTCCTGTCTCGTTTTTCCTCCCGGGATAATTTTCTTGACTTTAGCTAAGCGGTAGCAATTAACAAATTCCCATGTTTTGTCTATGTAGTCTGAGAGTGTGACGATTATTAATTCGTCAATATTGCGGCATTTTTCGAATGGTTTCAATGTGTGAATTATCAAGGGAGATCCTGATAATTCTAAAAATTGTTTGGGGATCTCCCTATTTATTCTGCTTCCACTTCCCGATGCTAGTATTAAAGCTTTGATTTTTCTCTTTACGCCTTTCATGAGTTTCATGTATGTAGACTCGATGCAATATTAAAATCTAGAATTTAAGGTACCATTTAACTTTTCTATTTATCTTAAAAGTAATCGCGCTATTTCCCTAAAAGGTATAAATCTCGTGAACTGTTAAGGATAACATTTATATTATATTCTTATATATTTAAGTTTAATTTTTTAATGTTACAGGAAGAACGTTTATTAGTGGTGAAATTTTACTATTGTGCCTCGAAAATATGAAGGTTTTAGATAAATCCTATTTAAATAAATGGATTGTCATCTGGTGAACGATCGTGTTGGATTTTAGTAAGCTGATATTAAAAGGCGAAAATCTTATCATGGGTAAAGACAGAGAGGATGGTTTACGAGCTACTCTCAGGTGGAATGCTGGCGGTACTTTTACGCTAAAGGTAGCCTCAACGACTCTTACATTTCTTATGAGCCTTCTTTTGGCACGCCTGTTAGGGACAACAGGGTACGGCACTTATGCTTATGCCTTGGCTTGGGTTAGCCTATTAAGCGTTCTATCTATTTTTGGATTGGACAAACTCCTTGTTCGGGAAATAGCAGTCTATAACACTCGATCGTCCTGGAACCTGATGAGTGGTCTCCTGCGCTGGTCAAATATTACCGCATTAGTTGTTTCGCTAGGGTTTGCACTCTTAGCAGGAATTACTATATGGATACTAAGTGATCGTCTCGAATCGCAGATGACCTATACCCTTTTGATTGCCCTCGTAATGTTACCTTTGATTGTGCTCTTGCGACTAAGGCAGGCCGCGATGAGGGGACTCCATCATGTGGTTGGTGGACAACTACCGGAGACGCTTATTATGCCTATCTCCTTTTTTATAGTAGTTGGTGGTATGTACCTGTTTATGAAAAATGCACTAAGTGCGCCAGCAGTTGTGATAGCCCAGGTAGTGGCCGTTGGGATTGCTTTACTTATTGGAGTTCGGCAGTTACAAACAAGCCTTCCGCAATCTGCTAAAGAGGCACATCCTGTCTATCAAAGCTGGACATGGACGTACATTGTAATGCCACTTGTATTTCTTGATACTATGACGATGATTAATTCTCAGATAGACATAATTTTGCTGGGATTGATGAAGAGTACGGGTATGGTGGGTGTTTATGCTGTTGCTAAGAAGGGAGCGGCTCTCATTACATTTATACTCATAGCTGTAAACATTGCGCTGGCACCCACAATTGCCAGTATGTATGCGGCAGGTGAGATGGATAAATTGCAGCGCATGATTACAAAAAGCGCACGCGTGATTTTAATAGGTTCTCTGCCCATTGCTATTGTGCTCATATTATTTGGTCACTGGTTCTTGTTATTTTTCTTTGGTCAGGATTTTGTTCATGGCGAAAAAGCACTTGCCATTTTAAGCGCCGGCCAGCTTATAAACGCTGCAATGGGATCGGTAGGTCTATTACTTATCATGACTGGCTACGAGCGTGATGCTGCTATGTGTGTTGGGATCAGTGCGGTACTGAATATCATACTTAACGCTTTTCTTATACCGAAGTGGGGATTGGAGGGTGCTGCCGCTGCTACGACAACTACGGTTATATTTTGGAATATCCTGTTAGCAATCTTGGTGTATAAGAGGCTTGGAATTCATTCCACAGCTCTCGGGGAGATGAGATTGTGGAAACAAGTATGAGAAAACCGGACTTTTTCATAGTAGGAGCCCCAAAGTGTGGCACTACTGCGATGCAGGATTATCTAGGCCAGCATCCGGACATCTTTATGCCTGAGGCGAAGCCACCTCTTTTTCGTGGCAAAGAACTCCATTTCTTCGGGAGTGACCTTAAGGCTAATCGCAAAATGCTTACGAAAGAAGAATATTTCTCCTATTTCCGAGAGGCAAAATATGAGAAGCGAGTTGGTGAGGCAACCGTGTGGTATTTGTACTCTAAGCGTGCGGCTTATGAAATTAAAGCGTTCGATCCCTCTTCGAAAATTATCATTATGCTCAGAAACCCCGTGGAGATGCTATATTCTTACCATTCCCAACTAGTTTATAACGGTGATGAGCATATTGAAGATTTGAGGGCCGCCTTGGATGCAGAACTAGATAGAAAGCGGGGGTTACTTGGTCCGAGACAAGGTTTAATTCCCATTGAACGTTTTTATTATAGAGAAGTTGTGCGATATCCTGAACAAGTTAAGAGATATTTTGATGTTTTTGGCAGGGAGAATGTTCATATTATTATCTTCGACGACTTTATAACCGATAAAAATAGAGTTTATAGGGAAACTCTTCGCTTTTTAGATGTTGATGAAGATTTCGGACCGTCTTTTAAAGTTATCAACCCCAATAAAGAGGTAAGAAGCAGGTTCTTGAGAGATTTACTGAGAAGTCCACCACAAGTCGCTCAATCGGTTGCTAAGTTTTTGATACCTACAAAGTGGCATCAAGGCTTTATCGAAGTGCTCAGTAGGTATAATACTAAGTATAAGTCCCACGAGACCATCAATTCCGAATTAAGGAAACAACTACAAGCTGAGTTTGCGTCAGAAGTTGAGGAACTTAGTGAGCTAATGGGAAGAGATCTTACCCATTGGAATAAATGACGATAAACTTTTTTGAGAATACAGTCTTGATGAGCGGCGTATGATTCATACGTATTTTGGATAAGAATTTATCATTATGATCGTCGAAATTTAAAATGTATAAGCGTTCCCTATTTAGTCTTGCGATTATAATACCTATTACTATCTATGGTCGCCCAATACAGGTGACTTCTAATTAACTAAAATGTAACGAGGTATATTATCATGTCTTAAAAAAGTGACTGATAATTTTTAAATCAATGGTTGAAAAATCATGATGCTAATAAGAACTATTCCCATAAAGGATTTTGTGGACTTAACCAAAATTAAGTTAATTCTTTCGGTGCGGCCTTACACGCAGATAACTTATCCAAGATTATCTAAACTCTATGAGAAGGCTACATGGATAGAGAGAAAAGAAATTGATGGTAGTTTTGTGGAATGTGGTGTCTGTAACGGTGGAAGTGCCGGGTTAATTGCCTCGGTGGCTAAACGTAACAAGAATAGACACATTTGGCTATTCGATTCCTGGGAAGGTTTACCAGCGCCATCCCAAAAGGATGTCTCGTATCTTGGGACAAAGGGTCAAAAAGGTATGGCTTTGGGTTATGAAGATAAGGTTCGACAGTTATTGTTTAATAAGCTTAAGTTGGAGAATAAGAATATCCATCTTGTAAAAGGTTGGTTTAACGAAGCCATTCCTCCGCGTAAAACAGAAATCGGCGGTATTGCGCTTTTGCATTTGGACTGCGACTGGTATGAATCAGTAAAATTCTGTTTGGAAGAGTTATGTGATAGTGTAGTAAACGGTGGCTTTATTTTCATAGATGATTATGGACACTGGGAGGGATGTAGGAGAGCTGTCGATGAGTTTATCGAAGGGAGAAATTTAAAGATAAAGTTAATTAAAATTGACTATACCGGTGTTTATTTTCAAAAATAAGCGGGATTAATGAATATGAAATATGGGTTTATTGAACATAAAGATGGGAAACTCGTAATTGATAAAACGAAGACGATGTCAATTCTAGCCAATAGACTTTTTTTAGAGGCGATGAAAGAAGTAGTAAATTATGCTAAAGGGGAATTGCTAGATGTTGGTTGTGGACAATCTCCGTTTTACCCATTATTTTTACAAAGAACTAGTGGGTATGTTAAGACGGATATGCTGACTTCTCCTGGAAAACCGGACATATTCTCAGACATTATTGCTCTTCCGTTTAAAGATGAATCCTTTGATACTATTCTTTGCACTCACGTTTTAGAACATGTTTATGATCCATTCTGCGCTTTCCATGAAATGAAGCGCGCCCTTCGGCGCGGAGGAGTCATCATAATAGGGACTCCACTTATTTACTGGATACATGAAGCTCCTGTTGATTACCTAAGATATACAAAATATTTTTACCAAAAAATAGCTAAAATGTATGACTTTGAAATCACTTACCTGAAGGAAGTTGGTGGAATTATGAGCGTCCTTGTTGATATGTTATCTAAGGGAATAATTCTTTTCTCATTGAAAAGTAGATACCTGAGTTTTTTTAAATACATCTCTTTCCTTTTGCAGGATATAGGATGGGTTATTATTGATAAAATTTTGAGAAGGGATTTTGCAATTCCCATAATGAACTTGGGTTACGTTGTAGCTTTTCGAAAAAGATAATCGGTTTGAAAGACTTTTCTCATAAGTACGAATAGTGGATAAGAAATATTAAGTTATAGAGATAAAATGCATTATCGGCCTAAAATTTATTGGGAAGAAAGACTTAGACAAAGTTTTTCATTAAAAAACACGGGTCACATTGGTTTTACCTTACTTTATAACAATTGGTCATATAAAGCAAAAGTTAGAGTCCTTCAAAAAGTATTAAGCAATTTAAAGATAAATTGTGAGGGTAAAAGTGTCTTAGATATTGGATGTGGAACAGGCTTTTGGATCGAATTTTACAAATCTCAGGGAGCAACCTCGCTTGTTGGAGTTGATATTACCAATATAAGTATCGAAAAACTAAGAGAGAAATTTCCGGAGCTTGAGTTTAATGAGCTGGATATAGGAGAGGATGAGATAAACTTGAACGGAAGATTCGATATAATAAATGTTTTTGATGTCTTATATCATATAAGAGATAATCTGAAATTTGAGAAAGCGATTTCTAATATCGCAAAATTATCTAAACAAGGTTCTTATATATTCATAACAGATTCATTGATCGACAAGTCTGAAGCGGAGTACGTTACCTTTAGGAGTTTAGCTACATACAAAGAGCAATTCAAAAGAAATAGGTTAAGGTTTATCGAAGTTGCGCCACTTTTTTATCTGTTGAACCGACCTTATCCATGTCTTTTACAGGTGATTAAATTTGGTCTTATTAAAACCAAATTTAATATAGATCACATAATGGCTCCTATGCTTTATTACCTGGATAAGGTTTTTTTATCACTTAAAAGATCGAATCTTAAGCTGATTGTTTGTGTGAAAGAATGAGAATAGCTTTATTTCTTACAAACTTTCCTATGCTCTCCGAAACCTTCATCCTAAACCAGATAACAGGGCTCATAAATTTGGGAATTAACTTTGATATTTACGCTTCGACTAATCCCCATGAGGAAAAGGTCCATCGTCAGGTAGAGGAGTATAACTTGCTAGAAAGAGTAAGTTATTCGGATTCAATCACCCCGGTATATAAGAGATTAACAAAAGGCGTCAAAATAGTTTTAAAGAATTTTTGCAAAAGTCCTTTAGCATACTCCGAAGCAATGAAAAGCAAATCGCTTAGAGACATATTTTACGTGAATGACTTCACGCTCAATAAGTCAAGAAAATCTTATGACTTGATACATGCCCACTACGGCTCTAATGGACGTATAGCGGCAATCTTAAAGAAATCGGGTGTATTTAAGGGGAAGCTTATTACTACCTTTCACGGATACGATTTCAGCAAATTAATAAATGAAAGAGGGATTCAGACTTACAAGGATCTTTTTAGAGTGGGAGACCTTTTTACTGCTAATACGAATTTTACCAAAGAGAGATTAATTGAATTGGGATGTTCCAAGGCTAGAGTTGTCAAGCTGCCCGTAGGTATAGAAATAAAATTGTTTAATTATAGAGAAAGGTACTTAGGGGAGGTGGACATAGTTAAACTTTTGACAGTGGGGCGAATGGTCGAGAAAAAGGGGCTGGAATACGCGATTAAGGCTGTCGCTAGGGTAGCTCAGAAGTATCCAAATATTGAATATAATATAGTAGGTGATGGTTTATTAAGACAGAGGCTTGAAAACTTGATTAAGGAACTGGGGATAAGCGATAAGGTCAATCTTTTAGGCTGGAAGACACAAGAAGAATTGCGAAAGCTGTTTCAAGATGCGCACATTTTTATATTATCTAGTGTAAAGTCAACCGATGGAGATATGGAGGGGCAGGGATTGGTTCTTCAAGAAGCTCAAGCAGTGGGGATCCCTGTTTTATCTACGCTTCATAATGGAATTCCTGAAGGGGTTATAGATGGTAAGTCCGGTTTCCTTGTCCCAGAGAGGGATGTGGATGCATTAACCGACAGGCTACAATACCTAGTCGAACATCGTGAACTATGGCCGGAAATGGGACGATGCGGTCGAAAGTTGGTAGAAGAGAAATATGATATCAAGATGTTAAATTCTAAATTAGTAAGGATCTACGATGCATTATTAACTGAGAATACGGCTCTTTTAGAAGAGCTTCGGGAGTTGCAATAGGATTATTATACTTGACCCATTGCAGATGAGCTATGAGGACTTCTTTCTTTGCTAAATTTTTATGTAAATCACGGATCTACGTCTGCTGCGCTTCTAGTATTGTTTCATGTAACTTATTACCTAATCTTTCCCAAGAATAATCGTCAACATATTGTAGGTTGAAATTACGATCTAGATTTTTATTTTTCCAAAGATTGTGGAAATGTATTAAGGAATCTTTAATCATTTGAGGGTTATTTTGTACTGTGATTCCTCTGTTAAGTTTTTCCACGAGTTTTGATGCCAGATCAGCCTCGTCATTTTTTATTGATAGAATGGGCCTTTTAGCTGCTATGTACTCATAAATTTTCCCTGGGACTTGGACTCTGCCTCTATGTCCAATTAAAAGAAGTAATGAGGCTCCCTTTTGGAGTGCGATGGCTCTTTGGTGTTGAACAAAGCCAACAAAGCGAACGATTTCGGAAAGGCCATTATTTTTTACGTAGCTCTTACAATCATCATCAACCAAATTGGCGGTGATAACTATTTCTACATCCTTCCATATTTGTTTTAACTGTTTAAGTGCGTCAAAGAATACGATTGGTTCATTAGCTTTATAGAATTTACCCGTGTGGACAATCCTGAATTTACTTGTGGTTTCAGGTGCGACCTCATTGTATTCCTCCGGAGAAAACCCCTGTGAAATTACTTTAATATTTTCGTTTCTGAGAAATGGATACAAACTCAAGTAATGATCCTTGGTTTCTTGTGTTGTAACAATTAGTCTATTTGCCGATTTAAGAATCTTGGACTCTATTTTTTCATCAGTCCATGAACGCCATTTTGGCATTGGTAATATTGGATTGTTTACCCAAGGATCACCATAATCTGCAATCCAAGATATATCTCCGTTAAACTGTTTTAGAATGAAACCTAGAATATGGCAGGTAAAAGGAAAACCTGAAGAAATGATGAAATCATAGCTACCTTCTTTCTTGAGTGCATATCCTTTTAACAATGCGAATGGTAGCCAGATTACTGCTTCGTCTGGTATAAACAAGTATCTTAATCCATTCTCATAAAGATTAAATAAAAGTCTTCCCATTCCTTGTCGCATTGACTCATATGAGCGAAATAGAGCGCTTCTACTGTCTCCGCTAGTTTTGCTCAAGAGAAAGCTCGAGAGATGGTGCATGATTCCGGGATAAGTTCTGAATATCCTGACTTCATCCGGTATGTTTTCTAAAAGCTCGGGGTCGTGGTTGGGGTGGTTCTGAGAGGTGCGGATAGTGAGAACATCAATTTCCCAGCCTTTTGAAGAAAGCTGCTTTACAAATTCTTTCCATCTGTAGCTTCGGGGTGTGCCTATCGGTGGGAAATAATAAGTGCATAAAAGAATTCTCCCTCTCATGTCATTAACTGGAAGAGGCCTTTTTCTGAATTATAGAGGACGGATTCGAGTTAAATCCAAGAATATCTGCGATTGCCTTTTCAAATTGTTTTTGGCTGTCTTTTAGGTTGTATTTCTTGGCTGTTTCATAACCGTTTTTTCGCAATTTTTCTCTCAGCACCCCATCTCTGAGTATGGTCTCAAGCTTTTCTTTTAAATTGTCAGTATCTTCAACATCTGTTACAAGGGCATTATCCGCATTTCTCACGTAGGGAACAGCTCGAGTTGTGACAACCGGACACCCGCAAGCCATTGCCTCTAGTGGCATAAGGGGAAATCCCTCATGTCGAGTTGGATAAAAAAATACGTCGGCAGCGGTAAGTATCTTCCTGAGCTCTTGAATTCCGAGCCAGCCAAAGTTCTTAACTTTGGTATTCATAATTTCGTTTTCCAATGTTTCGCCGCAGGCCCAAACCTCTATCTTTGTTTTCAAATCATAACTTAGTTTATTTATGACCTTTACTACAATATCAAGTCCCTTTCTGTAATCTTTCCTGGAAAGCACAATTACTGCTTTCCTATTTCCTTTTATTATTGATAACTTCTCGTCGGGATCGGGATAGAATGTCTCCAAGTCTATTCCATTCTCAACAAGTGTTGCACTGGCTTTGTATTTTTCTATTAGCTCTCGCACAAGCTCATTGGATACAGCTATTACCTTTATCCTCATAAGACTTAGACAGTAGAAGTAGAGGTTCCTTATAAGAAACCTTTTAAGTGAGTTCCTGTAATAAGATTCATCATAATCTTGAGCGAAGTATATGAGCCTGGAGCGGTTTCTAATCGACAATAATGATGCTAAGGGAATTATATCTACGATTATGGCATCTGAGTGAAATTTTTTCACTAAAGAATGAATAATAGTTCCGAGTTTTGTGGGAAAAGGAATCTTTGTCAGTTTTATTTGTGGATGTAGTGTAAAGACCGTATTAATTGTGTTGTACCATAGGATAACTTTGTATCCCCGTTCAGCCAGAAAGTTTGCATATTGCACGACCATTTTGTCTCCGCCTCTGCTAAAAAGGGAATGTCTATAAAAGAGAATGTTCACTGATCTTATACTAATATTTTTTGATAATTAACTTTATGAAAGTTTAACTTTTTTCTACCTGTTAAACAATTAGAATGTATATTGCTCGGATTTGTTTTAATAAAAAGTCTGCGCCAAATACTTTGACTGAGTAGATTGACCAAGACTTGCCATTAAATATTTCATATTTAAAAACGATCTAATTTTGCATCATTTCAGGTGTTCTCTTTGACTTCAAGAAGGGAATCTCTAAACGTAACTTTAATTAGCTGATTTTTTCCCTCTTACCCACAGTAATTGTGGTTTGGTGCATGGCATGTTGCTTTTTTCAAAGAAGTAATGATAAAAGTCTCTCTCTGGACCTCTTGGAGCCAGTCTATATGAGGTCAATTGGAAACGATTAAGCAAACTTTGCTTTATTCTTTCCTCAGACAATAATTGGGGCTCTGTGAATGTAGGAGGTTCTCCGAGATTGAATGATGCAATCAATTCACCACCTTTCGCAATAATTCTAAAGATTTCACAGCACATTTTTTCGAAATCGGACACATGATCCAAGGCGTTTAGCGTGAACAATACATCGACGTAGTCTGAAGGTAGAGGAATTTGTTTCTCTGTGGAGCATACATAACACATATCGTGCGAGGCTATATTAAAGCTTGTGTACTTTTCCGATAGCACATCAATACCGATTCGAAGCCTTGCATTCTTCGCCCAGCATAGGCTACCTCTAGGCCCACAGCCGAAGTCGGCTACAATTTTATCCTGTAGAAAGGATGCGTCTGCCTCGCCAGCCATCCCAAGCATCAAGCGTTCGTAAAATGAGTTTTCGAACACACCCCCTCCCTGTTCCCAACGAGTTTGCCAGTAATGCAACTCCGCCATGTGTTTTGCTTTTGTAGGTACATAAATCTTTGCTATTCTGCCGATGAATGGTCGTACAGACTTTGGTATGCGATTTATAAAATCCATAATATACACTTGTTATTATGGGTCATCTTACATACTTACCCGAAGCTAAATCATATCGTAAAACTTAAGTTGATAACTATAGATAAAATATCGAACATAGTTAAAAGTTACTAATAGGGGCAACTCATAGCAAAATCTTTAGAATTTTGTTAGAAATCCGGAATCTTTCGATTCCCTGCGATGGATTTGATTCAATTCGTTGCTAATCATTCGGCTACATTACAGAAAATTTAATATTAGGTGTGTTTGAGAATCAAAGAAGCATGAAATCAATATTTTTCATCTCATCAATGATGCTGTTTCCACTTCGGTGGAGTACCTTTTTAACCCAGAGTATATTCCGTCAGCAATTTCGTTGACATAACTCTGGCTTCTTAATCTCTTTTCTTCTCGTGGATTAGTTATGAATGATGATTCTACAAGGATGCTGGGAATATCAGCTCCAATCAAAACGATGAAAGGTGCTTTCTTCACGCCTTTATTGTTAACTGGTCTGTAGTTATTTGATATATTTGAAACTACAGATGTTTGAACATGACTCGCCAGTCGTTTTGACTCTTCAATCTTTGAACTGAGGATATATTTTTGAATAATATCCTTTAAGTCGCTGAGTCCCCTTGTTGTTGTGGCATTTTCCCTGGCGGCCACAGCGAGCGCGTCTGGATCCTTTGTGAAGCTCAAAATATATGTCTCAATTCCATATGCATTCTTATTTTTTGCAGCGTTACAGTGAATAGAAACGAATAGGTCGGCGTTTAGCTTCTTGGCGATTGCCGTTCTTTCTTCTAATGGAATAAAGCGGTCATCATTTCGAGTCAGAATAACTCTTGTTATGCCTATATTTTGACCATCCTGCTCGATATTTGACTTTAAGGCTTTTGCTATCTTTAAATTTACATCCTTTTCCTTGAGTCCGGTAGGACCTAATGCTCCCGCATCATGTCCTCCATGTCCGGGGTCGATCACGACTGTTTT
>Ga0214472_10002343_pt1 | contig 20530 bp, 16 predicted proteins | sample RVTome_6_FD_207662 | JGI IMG/M metagenome (GOLD analysis project Ga0214472, IMG submission 207662) | Soil microbial communities from uranium-contaminated site in the Upper Colorado River Basin, Wyoming, United States - RVT140D175 | ecosystem: Environmental > Terrestrial > Soil > Contaminated >...
GCGTGCGCTCGGTTGGCGATCATCCGCGCGGGCCCTGCGATCTGGGCAGGCAGGCCACGCGGGCTCAAGCCGCCGGTCAAGCGGTACCACGCGAACGGTGCCAACCACTGACAGACCGCGTCGAGCTCCTCCCAATGCGCGCGCAGTGCCAGGATCTCGGCGGGCATCTCGCGCGGGTTGTCCTCCTGCGAGGCATCGAGCAGCACCAGGCCAGCGGTGTACTCGGGCAGACGATGTGCGAACAAGCGCATGTACACGCCACCCTCAGCGTGCCCGACCAACAGGTACGGACCGCCCTCATCCGCCGCGCGCAACAGCTCTACGAGGTCAGCGGCCACCTCCTCCGCGGTGCGCGGACCGGAGACCGGGTCGCTCCAGCCGAGGCCGCGACGATCGTAGGCACATGTGCGCGTCCGCTCAGCGAGCGCGTCGTGCACGGCGAACCAATCCAGGCTATCGCCCTGACTGGCAGCCTCGAGCAGCACCAGCGGCCGACCTTCGCCGCGGCAATCCAGATGCATGGCAGCGCCGCCGACCATCAGCATGCGGCCGGGCGGCGGATGACGCTCCAGATCGCGCGCCTCCGCGAACTGCTCGTAGACCAGGCCGCCGACGAACAAGGGTAGCAACAGCAGCGGCGTCCAACGCAGCCACGGCCAGACCCGCTGCTTGACCTCGCGCAGGCGGATCTGGGTGGTCGAGAACAGCGTGGACATTCAACCGGCGTCCGGCAGGCCGGTGGTCTCGATGCGGAGGTCGTTGCCGTACACATCGAGTTCGATCACCGGGCGATCGATCTCGAACTCACTGTGGCGGCGGCGCGTGCTGCGCCCACCCTCCGTCTCGACCACGTCGTAGAGGATGACGTGGGCGCGCCCGTCCTCGATCCGCACCTCGATGCCTTCACGCAGTTTCCGGCTGGGGCTGATGTTGATCCGGAGTTCGGTGGATCGGCTGGACCCGCAGTTGCCGCTGCACTCTGCGCCGCGTTCCTCGTTGCTGCGATCCCGGGTCGTGGCCACCTCGGTGTTGGAGGTGCCACCAGCGGTACCGACGACCGCCACGCGCTCGATCAGGCAGGGATCCGCGCAGCGCTGATCCACGCTGCCGTCCGGGCCCGCGACTACCACATGGTAGTCGAGCGCCACGCTCGCGGCAGTGAGCAGCAGGGGGGCGAGTACCAAGTCCATCGCAGCTTCCTCATCCGGGGTGGGGAACGATAACGCAACGGCTGTCGCTTGTGGCCACAGGGCGCAGGTGGCAGGCTCCGGAGCCTGAGCCGGACCCAGTACAGGACGACCGCCATGCGCCACTCGAACCCCTTGATCCTACTCGCCATCTGCTGCGCGCTAGTCGCCTGCGGCACACCCGATCCGGACCCGGTCGTGAGCGCCGCGCCGGAGGCCCTGAACTACCCGGACGTCCGCAGGGGCGACCACTTCGACGATCACTTCGGCGAGCGCATCGCCGATCCGTACCGCTGGATGGAGGATCTGGACAGCACTGAGGTCGCGGCGTTCGTGCAAGCGCAGAACGATCTGGCCATCCCGTACCTGGCGGCCATCCCGCTACGCCAGCAGATCGCGGATCGTATCGGCGCGCTCTGGAGCTACGAGCGCTACCGCCTGCCGGTCAGCCAGGGTGGCCGCTACTTCTACCGCCACAACGACGGCACCCAGGACCAGGACATGTTGTTCGTGACCGACGACCTGGCTGCCGAGCCGCGCGAACTGATCGATCCGAACGGGTTCTCCGATGACGCCACCATCGCGCTGGCGACCTACACGGTCAGTCCGGACGGCAACACCGTCGCCTACTCCACCTCGGACGGTGGCTCCGACTGGAAGACCTGGCATCTGCGCGACGTCGCCAGCGCGCAGGACCTTCCGGACCTGATCGAGGGCACCAAGTTCACCGGCGTCTCCTGGGATCGGGATTCCAGCGGCTTCTACTACAGCCGCTACCCGATGAGGGCGGACGGCAGCTACGACGACAGCCTGCAGGTCTCCGTCTACCACCATCGTGTGGGGACGGCGCAGAGCGCCGACGAGCTGATCTACTCGATCACCGACCACGCCACCCGCACGCCTTACGCGACGCTGACCGAGGACGGTCGCTACCTGGTGATGGGGATCTTCGATGGCTACCAGAGCAACGGCATCTACTACCGAGACATGCAGGACCCCTCCGGCACAGTCGTGCGCCTGCTGGATGACTGGGATGCGATCTACAACTTCCTGGGCAACGAGGGCTCGCGCTTCTACTTCCAGACCACCAAGGATGCGCCGAACTCCCGCGTGATCAGTCTGGACGTCGCCGACCCGACGGCGGTCCCGGTCGAGGTCGTGCCGGAGCAGGCGGAAGCGCTGGAATCGTCCAGCCTCGTCGGCGGTCGCATCGTGGCGTCCTACCTGCGTGACGCCTACAGCCTGGTCAGCGTGTACGCGCTGGACGGCACCCACGAGCGGGACGTCGAGCTGCCTGGGATCGGCAGCGTCTCCGGCTTCGGCGGTCACCCGGACGATCCCGAAACCTTCTTCGGCTTCGAGAGTTTCACCGTGCCGTCCGCCATCTACCGCTATGACGTAGCGACCGGCGAGCGCAGCCTGTTCAAGGCGGCGCAGGTGGATGTGGACCTCAGTGCCTACGAGGTCGAGCAGCAGTTCTACAGCTCGGCGGATGGCACCCGGGTCCCGATGTTCATCATCCATCGCCGCGGCATCGAGTTGGACGGGGACAACCCCACCCTGCTCTACGGCTACGGCGGCTTCAACGTATCCCTCACCCCCTACTTCTCGGTGTCGCGCACCGTGTGGCTGGAGATGGGCGGCGTGATGGCCATCGCCAACATCCGCGGTGGCGGTGAGTACGGCGAGGCCTGGCATCTGGCCGGGACGAAGCTCGACAAACAGAACGTGTTCGATGATTTCATCGCGGCGGCGGAGCACCTGATCGACAGCGGCTACACATCACCACGACGCCTGGCGATCCAGGGCGGCTCGAACGGCGGCCTGCTGGTCGCAGCGGTGGAGATGCAGCGGCCGGACCTGTTCGCTGCAGCCCTGCCCGCGGTCGGTGTACTGGACATGCTCCGCTACCACACCGCCAGCGCCAACGCCCGTCAATGGTCCTCGGACTACGGCCTATCGGAGGTCGAGGATCAGTACCGCGCGCTGCGCGCCTACTCGCCGGTGCACAACGTGGTCACTGGCACCTGCTATCCACCGACCTTGATCACCACTGCGGATCACGACGACCGTGTGGTACCGTGGAACAGCTTCAAGTGGGCCGCCGAGATGCAGCACGGACAGGGCTGCGCCAACCCGATCCTGCTGCGCGTGGAGACCCGCGCCGGGCACGGCGCAGGCAAACCCCGCTGGATGGTCATCGAGGATATCGCCGACCAGTGGGCGTTCATCGCGCACCACCTCGGGATGGATGGCGCTTGAGTCATCGCTGCACCCGCGTCGTCTACGGCAGCGACAGCCCTCGGGACCGGAGGGGCATATCCTGGTGATGAGGGATCTCGTACTGACGATGTCGGTGATGGTACGAGTTTCGCAAAGTTCCGCGGCTGAACATCGAGCTGTCGATGGCCGAGCGTGCGGCGCTAGGCGCAGGGCTGCGCGAGGAGCGGAGCCTACTGGGAGCTAGGTGAGCATCCGAGTGCAGCGCTGCAACAACGCGCTGCGCGTTCGGACGCGGCAGCAGGTCCCGCAATGCTGCCATGGCGCGAAGTAGCCCGTCAGGCGACCGCGACGCGGTTGCGGCCGCCCTTCTTGGCCTTATAGAGCGCTTTATCCGCCGCCTCCATCACCGCTAGCGGATGGCTGCGGTCCTGGCTGCGCGCGCACCAGCCGATGCTGACGGTGACGTGCAGGCTGCGGTCGCCGCGGCTGCCGCGGCGCTTCCTCCCTTTGCCATCCTTGCCTGGTCGCGCGTCATCGCGGGTGCTGAAGCCGTAATGCTCGATGTCATCGCGTAGCGCTTCCAGCGCCAGGGCGACGCGCTGATCGTCGCGGTCGAAGACGATGCAGAACTCCTCGCCACCGTAGCGGTAGGCCTTGCCGCCTGCGCGTACCCGACGCAGCCGCGACGCGACCATGCGCAGCACCTGGTCGCCGGCGTCGTGACCATGGGTGTCGTTGAATACCTTGAAGTGATCCACATCCACCATCGCCAACACGAAGCGGCTGCCCAGGGCGCGCAGGCGCATCTCCAGTGCGCGGCGGTCCGGCAGGCCGGTCAGCGCATCGCGGAAGGCCAGCTCCCAGGCGTGCTGCAGCAGGCCCGCACCGAGCGCGGCAGACGCGAGCAGCCAGACGCCCGGTAACGGGTAGCCCGCGAGCTCGGGGGTCAGCGCGATCAGCATGGCGACGAAGGCCGCCTCGGTAGGACCGCTGCGCAGCACCGCTGCGAGCAGCGCGGCGCCGAGGCCTAACGAGAGGGTCAACCAGAACGGCAGCAGCGCGCTGACGGTCGCGCTGAGCGCGATCAGCGCTGCCAGATCGTTGCCGGCTAACCGCCACACCAACACGACTTGGGCAGCGATCATGAACGCGCGCCATGCGCCATGGATGTTGAGCAGGCCCCGCTCGGGCAGCACCGCGAACACCGCGACGTTCAGGGGCAGCAGCACCGCGACGCTGACCCGGATCGCATCCAGCATGGCCGGATCCGCATCCACCTGGCCGGCGAGCCCGTACCAGGTGGCGATCAGCGCCGCGGCCATCAGGGTCAGGCGGCCCTGGCTGAACAGCAATGCGACCGCCATCACCAGCGCAGCGATGCGCGGGGGTGCGTAGGCGTAATCCATCGCGAGCTCGCCGATGGCCACCTGGCTGAGCCAGGCGATGAACACCAGCAGCAGCGCGGCACCCGGCAGCCACAAGGCCAACAGGGACCGCCGCGGATCGAAGGTGCTCAGAGTCCCAGCTCCGCCCAGGGACCGGTGATGGCGAAGGTGATCCCCGGTGTCTGGATGTTGACGAACAGCCAGCGCCCATCGGGGCTGAAGCAGGACCCGGCCCACTCCATGCTGCGGTAGTCGTGGTCGTCATCGCCGCTGTGCGCGGTGAGCACCACATCGTTGCGCGCGAAGCGGAACAGCGTGCCGTCGGGGCGGAGGCCATGGATCAGCTGGCCGTGCCTGGTGCCGTCCTCGCACAGCAGCAGGCCACCACCGGGGGTCGCGCAGATGTTGTCGGGGTGATCGAGCACCTCGGCACTCGGCGACTCGTACACCAAGCTGATCGTCGCCTCATCCGGGAGGTAGCGCCACACCTGTCCTGTCGCGCGCTGGCCGCCGATGGTGGAACTGACGTGCAGGGCGCGGTGCTCGAACCAGCACCCCTCCAGTCGTGCGAAGGCGGTGCCGCCCAGCGCTTCCCCCTGACCGAAGACGCCCTGCGAATCCTCCGTCCCCGGTCGGTGCGCGCGGTCGGGATCCTCGATGTCCACCCAGGTCACTTCGTAAGTGCGGCCGGCGTGTCCGCCACCGCGCAGGTCCGGCTGGCCGATCACCCGCGCCATCTGCAGGCGACCGCCTGCAGCAAGCTGTCCGGGCTGCTCCGGGATGAACCGGTAGAGACCCGCACTGCGACGGTCCTCGGTCAGGTAGACGATGCCGCTCTCCGGATCCACCGCCGTGGCCTCGTGCACGAAGCGCCCCATCGCTCTCAGCGGCTGCGGGTCGCGCACGCCCGCCGGCGTGACCTCGAACACGTAGCCGTGATCCTTGGTCAGGTTCGTCCGACGCGCGCCCGAGGACGTGCTGACCGGGTTCCCCGGCGACATCACAGTCTCCTCGCAGGTCAGCCAGGTGCCCCAAGGCGTGCGCCCGCCCGCACAGTTCCCGAAGGTGCCGGCGATGCTCAGCCAGGCGGAGATCAGCGCGCCGCTCGCAGGGTCGATGTGCAGGGTGGTGGTGCCGCCCGAGGCGGCGGGGTCGTAGCTCATCGCCGCATCACCGACGCTACCGCCGTCGTCCCAGATCTCATGGTTGCGGATCAGGTACAGCCCGCGCTCATCCGCGCGCACCACCGACATGCCGTCGTGACGCTGCGGCGTAGGGCGTCCGTCCGCGAGCGGGGCACCGGCCCAACCCAAGCTGTGGTAGCGGAACCCCGGCGGCAGACTGATGAGGTCCATCCCGGTGGTCGGATCGGTCATCAGTTCCAAGGGCGCGCTCTGCAGGGTCCGGACCCCGCGGCGCGCCGCGAGCGCTGCTAGCGGCGACAGTGCCGCGAGGCTCGCCAATGCGCTGGCGTTGCTTAGGAAGCGGCGGCGGGACGGTGAGCGCGGCGTGTCGGTCATGGTGGTCCGAGGGTTCGCAGATGCGGAACGATACCGCAACCGCGATGACCATCAGTCGCAGGCGTAGGCCTCAGCCAGCCACTCGCGGGCCGCGATCACCACCGGATCGTCGTCCAGCGCGACCTCACCGTCAGCCGGCGCGACCGGGTGCTCGACCGGGATGCGCTTGCCGTAGGCGGTGCCGGTGCGGTCGGCGACCGCGGTGGTGGTCAGGAAGATGCGCGACTCATCCGGCAGCACGAAGCCGCGGTTCCCGGTCGAGAGCCCTGCGGTGTCCTGTCCGAAGCTGAGACTATCCGTGCGACCGCGAAACACCGCGGTGATGGATTCCGCGGAGGACGCGGTGCGCTGATCGGTCAGCAATGCGACCGGTGGCAGCGGGTCCAGGGTCGTGATCGGCTGGCCCAATGACATCAGCCGCTGCGCGCCGTTGAACACGCCGCCGTCGTGGTAGGACCAGACCTCACCCTCACCGTCCGCATCCACGAAGGCACCGACCTCGCCCTCACCCACCAGCGGTCCGAGGCCGAGCAGCATGGGCCACATGTTGCCGCCGGAGTTCCCGCGCAGGTCCACGATGTAGCCGCAGGGGTCGCGCTCCTCGGCGCGCGCGATCAGGGTCTGCAGGATGCTGGCGTAGTTGAGCTGGGTCTGCTCCTCCGCGCTGAGCAGCTTGGGCACCACCAGGTAGCCGATCCGACCACCCAGCAGCTTCGCGGTCGGCGTGGACTCTTCAGCTTCGTGCGGTGATGGTCGCTGGGTGGCCCAGCGTGCGACCTCGGCCGGCGTCATGAACAGGCTGTGACCATCGCCGATGCGGTTCAGGGCACCCCGCAGCGCGCCCCAGGCTTCATCGCTGTAGCGCGCACCGGGCAGCTGGCGCTCGGTGCTCTCGCGCAGCTCATCCCAATCCACCTCGTCGCGCAGGATCGATTCCTCGCGGAAGGTGTCCCAGGCTGCATCCAGGTACGCCATCACCTCGGCGCTGGGGCGATCGCGTGGCTGTGCGACCGACTCCATGTAGAGGTCGTCTACCCACAGGGTGCCTTCGCCGCGTGCATCCACCCCGACGTACACGGCGGTGGCATCGCGATCCACCGGTACCTGCATCTCGAAGCGCGTCCACGGGAAGGTGCCGCGCGGCTCCATCAGATCCGCGTGCGTCAGCACCAGGATCCCGTCCTCGCCGTCCACCCGCACGAACGGCCCCGAGTAGCGACCGTCGATCGCATCGCCACGCAGGTAGCCGCCGACGATCAGGGTGCGTCCGCGCAAACGTTCGACCGGGACCGACTGGCTGGCGAGGCCGCTGCGGACATCCTCCTGGTAGCGCAGGCGCAGGCTCTGCCGGCCGCCGTGGACGATCTCCGTGTCGATGCGGATCTCGACACCATCCGCGCGCAAGGTCCAACCAGCGAGACCGGTGCTGCCACCGGGCCGCTCCACCAGTTCGTCGAAGCTGAGGTTGCTGCCGATCTCATCCGCAGCGACAGCGGGCGCGAACAGCACCACCGCGAGCGCGGCGATCAGGATCCTGGGATAGCTCATGGGACGACGCGACCTCGCTCGCGCAGGAACCCGCGCAAGCGGGGTCGATGGATGATGCCGTGGAGCATGCCAGCGCCAGCGCTGACCATGACGGGGATGCTGGAAGCCGACAGCAGCGCCATCACCAAGCCGACCATCACCGCGGACTCCGCGAGCGCGAACTGCATCAAGGAGACGCGATGCAGGTAGGCCGCCTGACGGTAGGCCTGGCGCATGGGCTCCGGCACGGAGGTGTCCGCATCGGCACCGTCGATCGTCGGCAACAGCAGGTGCTGGACCGCGTCCATGCGCTGCGGCGAGGTCATCGCGTTGCCGAGCAAGGTGCTCATCACCAGGATCCCCACCGCCGCGGCAGCCGCGATGCTGATCGCCAGCTCCGGAGCGAGGACGGGTTCCCCCATGGTCCCCATCATCATCATCGCGACCCCAGCGATGCTGGGCGGCGCGATCAGGGTGAGGAGCACCCATAGGAGCTGCTCGGTGCGGACCAGCCTCCGGAACGGATCGTCCGGGCGGATCGTCTTGCTCATGGACTGGCCTCCAATGCGCGGACGCGCCGGTCAGCGTAGGACTCCCACACCGGCATCACCACCGCGAGGATCGCGTAGATCGGGCCTGCAGTGACCACCCAGAGCCCGCTCAGCGTGTTCGCCAGCAGCAGGGAGAGTAGTGCCGGGCTGGCCAGCAACACCCAGCTCCACATGGTGTAGCGGGTGATCAGCTCCTCACGCGCATCCAAGGCCAGCACCGCCCGCCGGCGCCACGCATGCCAGTACAGCAGGATGATGGCGCAGGACATCGCGAGGTATGACAGCGCGAACACCGTGAACAGCATGGCGAGATCGCGATCGGACTGCAGGTAGATCTGGCTGGGCAGGAAGCCAGCGGTGAACCAAGCGAGCGCGGACGAGTACATGACCTTCAAGGGGTAGATGAACACCAGCACGATCAGCACCAGCAGCGCGGACAGGACCACAGTGCCGAGATCATCGAGGCCGTAGCGCCGGCTCCAGATGTGGTGCGCGTACCAGAACAGCATCACCTGCGCGAAGCTCAGCGCGAACGCAGGCACGCCACGCATCGCGAGCAGCAGCTCGTTCATGTTCGCGGGGATGCTATCCAAGGAGACCACCAGCATGGTGACCGCGAAGGCGAACGCCGCGTCCGTGAAGGTCTCGATGCGGGTCATCTCCAGGCCGCGCAGCCGCACGCCCTGACGATCCCGGGGCAGCGCGGCCAGCGCCTGCTGCGTCATCACCGACCCCACTCCCACGTTCTGCCTCCGAAGCTCAGGACCCGGCCCGCATCATAGCGGAGGCCGGGATGGGGGTCGTCGGCGCGCTACTCAGAAGCTCAGTTCCGCGCGCGGTTGCGCGCTGGCAGCCGCATCCGCCTGCGGACGGCAGACCAGCACGCGGCTGGCGTCCATCCCGTGCGTCTCCACCAACATCCGTCGGATCAGGGTCGCGCGGTCGCGCGCCAGCACCAGCGGATCGACCGCTGGTGTCGCGGGTGCCACCGCGCCCGGCACCGGCGCATCGGCGGGGACCGCGAACCCGCAGACCCGCAACTGCACATCAGGTCGTTCGGCCATCAGACCAGCGATGGATGCCACGTAGGCCGTGAGGTCCGCGGGCGCGGCGCTGCTACCCGGCGCGAACAGCACCGGCTCCATGTTGACGCGCCCACCGCTGAGCATGTCACCGATGACCAGCGCGGCACCGAACGGTCCGAGCGCGAGCTTGAAGTAGGTGCTGGCACCGGACGCCAGTGCGCTGCGTACCGCCGACCATGCCGCATCCGAGGTATCGAAGTCGGGGTCATCCAGGCTGCCGTGAACCGGCACCTCGAGCTCGACGTTGCCGTCGTTGTCACGCAGCAGCGACAAGCCGAACAGCAGAGGTACCGAGGTATCCGCACCCAGGGACGCCGCCTCCTCGTCCGACAGGCGTTCGACCTCCGGGCCGTGCATGATGATGTCGCTGTCTATGTCCAGCTGACGCTGCGCCAGCTTCACTTGAGCATGTGCGTCCAGGTTGCCCGCATACAGGTAGTGCGCTACGGATCGCGCGGAGTACTGCGACAGCGGCGGTAGCTCGATGCTGGTCAGGTCCACCACCAGGTCCAGCACCAGCTCGCCATCATCCATTCCGATCGGCCCTTGCGCCGACACCGTCTGGTACTCATCGACACGCAGCAGCATGTCGAGCTGGGCGCGCGCGACATCACCCTGCGATGCGTCGCTGATGCTCAAGCGCTCGAAGGCAGCGTCGATCGCGAAACCGCCGGGGACCGAGGGATCGTTGATATGGATGCCGGATGCACCAGTCACGCGCAGATCCTGCATGCGGAAGCTGCGGATCGGTCCGGGCGTGTCGTCGCGGGCCGCAGTCGCCGAAGTCGCACCGGCACCGGGACCACTCAGCACCGCGAGTGCTGGCACGCTGCCATCCGCGTGCGTGACCAGGGAGATGCGCAGACCATCGAGCACGGTCGCGCCGATCCGCAGCTCGCCGTCCACCGTCTGCATACCGTCCACCGTCAGCGTCGCCAGCCGAAGCAGCGCTGCGTCGCCCGAGCTGGGTTCACCCAGGGTGGTACCGGTCACGGCCAGCGAGGCCAGCGCATGGCCACCCCCATCGGTGATGCGTGCGCCGATCAGATCGGCCGTGCCCACCGCCACCACCCGCCCGGAGCCATCGCTACGCGTGGCGTCCAGATCCACCAGGTGCGCATCACCCGCCAGCGACAGCCCGTGGCCAGCATCCGCGCTGAAGCTGCTGGCACCCTGCCAGTGCAGACCACCGAGGCTGAGCTCGAGGCCGCGCGCGTCATCGCTGGCGCGCAAGCCGTCGATCGCGAGGCCGCCCTCGTCGCTGATGCTCAGGCCAACGTCGTCTAACTCCAGCGCGATGCCGCCATCCCAGACCAGGGAATCCAGCGACCGCAGATGGTGATCACCGAAGTCCCCTGAAGCCGCTTCGATGCGCGTGTGACCCGTCGCAGCGAGGCGAAGCTCCTCGCCGGCGCGGCGCAGGTGCACCGGCCACGGCTCATCCGAATCCTTCAGCGCTTCCTCGGTGAACCGGTTCTCCGCGCGCAGTGAACCCACGCGCAAGGTCATCGGATCGGCACCACCACGCGTCAGCGCCAGCGTGTCCAGCTCGACTTGCCCGGCGGCGTCAGCCACCAAGCCATCCGCCATGCGCAGGCGCGCATCCCCGTTCCATGCGGCGCGCGCGACGCTGACCTGCAGCTCGGGCAGCTGGGCATCCGCGCTCACAGCACCGAACTCGCCAGCGACCATCAGGGCGCCCGCCTGCGGATCCAGTTCGATCCGCCCCGACCACTCCGCATGCTGCAGCGACGCGCGCGCCGCGCCACCCAGCGGCAGCGCGACACCTTCCGCGACCACCGTGCCGTCGAATCGCAGCGCCGGGCCATCGGCTGGCAGCGAGACATGGAGGTCACCGTCCAGGTTGACGATGCGGCCGTCCGCGGAGGCGTAGCGCTCGGGCAACAGGGGCCGGTACGGCGCGAGGTCTAACCCAGCGATGCGCACCGACGCCGAGCTCGGATGACCCGGCATCAGCGGCCGACTCTCACCCTCCAGACCCACCGTCGCGCCGGCCAGGGTCAGATCCAGCAGCAGCGCCGTGGCCGCGCCCGGGTCCCAGGTCGCGAAGGGGCCGATCCGGAGTTCTCTGACCGCAGCCGGGAAGGTCTGCCCGCGGTAACTGAGTCGCAGATCGGCATCAGAGACCGCGAGTGAATCCACGCCGAACTGCGTCGCTGCCTGCCCGGTGCTCGGCGCATCCACCGCGCCCGCAGGGGTCAGCTGGATCTCCAGCGGACCGACGGTGAGGCTCTCATCGCTGAGCACGATCGCGCCTTCGACGCCCTCGACCTCCAGGGTCTCGAGCAGGATCCGGTCATCGAACAGCGCCATCCACGCGAGGTTGACCTCGATCCGATCGACGCTGAGCTCGCGCTCGCCGTCCGAGGCTGCGAGCGCCGAGATGCGGACCCGCCCGCTGAGGGGCTGCACATCCACATGGCCGATGCTGACCGCAGTCGCCCCGCGCGCGAGCAGCGCATCCTCGATCGCCGAACTCACCAGGGCCGGCAGCACCACCTGCACCAGGATCAGCAGGGCGACGACGAGCGCGCCCGAGACCCTGAGCCAGAGTGGGATCGCGCGTAGACGATCGAACGGCGTGGCACTCACAGCATCAGATCACCAGGCCCAAGCGCCGAGGATCGCGCCCATGACCGTGAACTGCGTGGTGTGGAAACCGCCGTTGACCAACCACAGCTTCATCGGCCGCTGTTCGAACAGGTAATTGATCAGGAAGCTCGCAGCGACGAAGAACAGACCCACGTGGAAACCCATGATCGCGCCGTGCAACCAGCCGGAGCCGAGGCCAGCGATCACGCTGAGCATGGCCGCGCTGGCGATGCTGGCGGCGAGCGAGATGCCGTAGACCTTCGCTGGGTTCATGTGCATGGCCTTCTCCTCGGTCATGCCGGACCCTTCCATCCAGGCCTTACCGAACATCAGGCTGCTGTACCAGACTGCTCCGACGAAGAACGAGACGGTGCCGGAGACGACGACCGCGATCCAGCGGATGTCGGATACGTGCTGCATCATGTCCATGCTGTTCCCTCCGAGGTTGGTGTGGACGCAAGCATAGACCCACGACCGCCGAGGCTGCGAGCGGCGTCGCTCAATACGCGGGGTGCAGCAGCGGGAGCTCGAACAGGCTGGCGCATCCGCCCAGCGCGCGCGTGCAGAGGCCCTGCGCCAGCGCCAGAGCGCCGGCGGCATTGCTGAGCATCACGACCCCGTCACCACCACGAGGATCGAATGCAGCGAAGGCACGGAAGTGCGGGTTCGCGCCCCAGTGGAACGCACGCGTCGCGCCGGCGGTGTCGTCCAAGGCGAACCCCAGCGACCAGCGGACGCCGTGCGTAGCGTCGATCCGCGGCGCGAACAGCGCCTCGGCGCACGCCGCCTCTTGCGGGTCCCCGGAGCGCTGCAGCCGGATCAACTCGATCAGGAAGCACGCGTAGTCCCTCGCGCAGGTATGCAGTGAGGTCCCGACGATGGGCTGTGAGGGTTGCCACTTCGGCTGGCGGACGCCGAGCTGATCGTGCCCGGATGCCGCCATCTCACGCAGGTCGCCGCGCCAGCTGAAGCGCGATCGGTCCATCGCCAGCGGACCGAACACCCGCTCAGCGGCCAGCGCATCCAGGGCGCACCCGGTGCGCGCCTCGACCATCTGCTGCAACCAGTAGTAGGCGGCGTCGGAGTAGCGCCAGCTGCGGCCCGGGGGCGTCGCGAGCGTGGTCCCCGGACCCAGGTACAGACCGTTGCCCAGGCCGCTGCTGTGGGTCAGCACCTGCGCCACCGTCACCTCGCGCAGACCGGAAGCGTCGGTGCCGAGGATCGGCACCTGATCCCAGAGTCGATCGTCCATGGTCAGCACGCCATCGCGCGCCAACGACAGGACGAGGTAAGCGAACAGTGGCTTGCCCAGCGCCGCGCCTTCGAACACGGTGTCCGCGAGCACTGGCCGCGTGCCGTCGCATGTGCCGAGGTCCTCCAGTCCAGCGAGCTGCCCGTCTCTGAGCCAGGCGATCTGCAGCCCTGGGACCCGGTGCTCGGCCATGGCAGCGCGCGATGCGCCGCCCTCAGGCGTTCCGACCTGCCTCGGCCCAGCGTGCGAGCTGACTGCGATGACCACCAACACCCCCTAGCCTTGGCCTTGGCCCCCTAGCCCTGGTCGGCTGCAGCGCACAGGGCTGACGGCAGGGCGGCCCCTGCGCTCGCACCGACCACTGACAGGTCAGACGCTCGGCGGGACGCTGGCGTTTACCCGGCGGGGCGGGTGATGCAGATCGCTGCGGCGCAGATCAGGATCCGGGCAGCAGGGCCCGGAGCTCCGCCCGGCGGGTCCAGCCCGACCAAGCGCAGAGCGAGAGGATGGCGGTGGCCGCGACCGCCATCGGCCACTCCGCGTTGATCAGGTGCGTCCCCAGCGCGCCGACCATCAGCGCCGCGAGCGCGAGGCTGGCCAGCGCCGAGAGCCTGGGGATCAGCACCCCGATCGCGCCGGCGACTTCGAGCACGCCGGTCAGGGTCATGAACCAGGAGGGGTAGCCCCAGCGCGCGAAGGCGGCCACCTCGAAAGCCAGCGGGAACAGCTTGGCGCCGCCGGAGGCCAGGAAGATCATGGCGATCAGGAAACGGGCTCGGGCAGCGGCATCCCGTCTCGTCATCTGGTCTCCTCCCTGAGGGGTCCCCGGTCCATCCGGTGCCATGCTGGACCTGACCGGGATGACGGCCGGGACATCACAGCGCGATCAGCGCGGCGGCGCTGCCAGCGGCAACATCCGCAGCGGCAGCCGTCGGCGACCCCAGTCCCCAGCCGGCCCGTCGAAGCGACCTGGGATCAGGTAGCCGCAGTCCTGGCAACGGCCGCTATCGTCGAGCGCGTAGCGACGGATCTCGTACCAGTCGCGCTCGATCAGGCAGGCACCGCAGCCCGGACACCAGGTGCTGCCACCATCGATGTCGTGCACGTTGCCGGTATAGACGAAGCGCAGGCCCGCATCGAGCGCGATGCGGCGCGCGCGACTCACGATCGCCGCCGGTGTCGCTGGCGTATCGCGCATCTTCCAGTCCGGGTGGAACGCGGTGAAGTGCAGCGGGGTGTCCGGCCCGAGCGCCTCGGCGACCCAGCGCGACAGCGCAGCGAGCTCCGCGTCACCGTCGTTCTCGCCCGGGATCAGCAGGGTGGTGATCTCGAACCAGACCGCCGTCTCGTGGCGCAGGTACAGCAGGGTGTCCAGCACCGGCGCCAGCTCACCACCGCAGACCTTGCGGTAGAAACGCTCGGTGAACGCCTTCAGGTCCACGTTGGCTGCGTCCATGGCGCTGAAGAAGCGGCGGCGCGGCGCATCGCAGACGTAGCCCGCGGTGACCGCGACCGAGCGCACGCCGACCTCGCTGCATGCCGCGGCCACATCCAGCGCGTACTCGAGGAAGATGATCGGATCGTTGTAGGTGTAGGCGATGGAACGGCAGCCCGCGTCCAGCGCAGCGCGCGCTAGCTGCTCGGGTGAGGCGCGATCCGCCAGCGTGTCCATCTCGCGCGACTTCGACATGTCCCAGTTCTGACAGAACTTGCATGCGAGGTTGCAACCGGCGGTACCGAAGGACAACACCGGGGTACCGGGGAGGAAGTGGTTCAGCGGCTTCTTCTCGATCGGGTCCACGCAGAAACCGGATGAGCGACCGTAAGAGTACAGGCGCACTTCACCCGCTTCGCAGCCACGCACGAAGCAGAGGCCTCGCTGGCCCTCGCGCAGCTTGCAGGCGCGCGGGCACAGGTCGCACTGGATCCGGCCGTCCTCCAGCCGATGCCAGTACTCGGTGCCGACGCTGTTGCCCTCCGGGGCCTCCCGCATGCTCCGCTCCATCGCTGCCTCGTGTGACCCGGGTCGCCGCATCCATAGGCGACCTGAAGGTATATTCCGCTCGAGGAGTGACCGCAGCAATGACCGGATCTGAATACCACGAGGACCTGACGGGTGTGAGGCCGGCGGCGGTCGCCGGGGCTTTCTATCCCGCCGATCCGGAGCTGCTGCGCGAGACCGTGCTCGGCCTGCTACCTGAGGTCGAGTTCGATGAGCGCTTCCCGAAGGCGCTGATCGTCCCGCATGCCGGCTACATCTACTCCGGTGCGCTGGCAGCTCGCGCCTACGCGATGCTGCACCACGCCAGCGAACGCATCCGCAAGGTGGTGGTGATCGGACCTGCGCACCGCGAACGCGTGCGCGGTCTGGTGCTCCCTGGCGTGCGCGCTTTCGCGACGCCGCTGGGGGAGGTACCGCTGGATGAGGTGCAGATGGCGCGCCTGGCCACCCTGCCGCAGGTGTCGGTGGATCCGCGCGCGCACGCCGAGGAACACAGCATCGAAGTGCAATTACCGTTCCTCCAGCTGGTCCTGGATGAGATCGAGCTGGTACCGCTGCTGGTCGGCGACGCGACGCCGGTCGAGGTCGCCGAAGTCCTCGGCGAGGTCTGGGGCGGCCCAGAGACCCTGATCATCATCAGCTCGGACCTCAGTCACTTCCACGACTACGACGGCGCGATGCGGCGCGATGCGGCGACCGCCAAACGCATCCTCGAGGCCAACACCGATCTGGTAGGCGACGAGGCCTGCGGCTGCCGCGGGATCAACGGCATCAACCTGCTGGTCGAATCCAAGGATCTGGCCATCAAGGAGATCGGGCGGATGAACTCGGGCGATTCCGCCGGCAACAGCGAACGCGTGGTCGGCTACGGTGCCTACGCCTACTACCAGAACCACTTCCGCCACTAGGGACGCCCTGCTCGCGGTCGCAGCGGCCGCCATCCGCGATGGCGTACGCCTGGGCTACCGCCCCGTCCTGCGTCCCGATGCGGGCTCGCTCGATCTGCGCACGCCGGGCGCGAGCTTCGTCACCCTGCACCTGGAAGACCGTCTGCGTGGCTGCATCGGCAGCCTGGTGGCGAAGCGATCGATCCTGGAGGACGTGCATCACAACGCCTACAGCGCGGCCTTCGAGGACCCCCGCTTCCCGCGCGTGGTCGCGGCAGAGCTGATGCACCTGCAGCTCGAGGTCGCACTGCTCTCGACCCCGGAGCCGGTGGTGGTCGCATCCCGCGATGCGCTACTCGCGATGCTGGAGGCCGAACGACCCGGGGTGGTCATCGACGAGGGCGGCCGGCGCGCGACCTTCCTGCCCAAGGTCTGGGAGATGATCCCGTCCAGCGATGCGTTCCTCAGCGCGCTGCTGCGCAAGGCGGGCCTGCCCGAGGACCACTGGTCGGACACTCTGCGGGTGGAGACCTACGGCAGCGAGACCTTCGACTGCCCGCTCAGCGAAGCGCTGCATCGCTGAAGGGACGTCAGAAATCCTCAGCGTCATCGATCTGGAAGTCGGACTCATCCAGCGGCAGCTCGGCGAGGATGCCGGCGTAGTCCCGATGCATGATCTCGAGGAAGCTCACCTCATCGACGAGCCGACGGGTCTGCATCACCTGTTGGGAGGTCGAGAAGTGCGTCGCGATGTGGCCACCGTAGTTGATCATCCCCGCATCCACCTCGACGCAGTTGCCGGATTCGCCCGCGTCCGTCGGGAGACCCAGCAGTCGCTGTGACAGCGCATCGAAGCAGTACTCCCCTGCCTTGGCTGCCCTGAGCAGGACGGTGACCCCGATCTGCGCCCCGGGCAGATGGATCTGATCTCGCGAGCTGTCCTGGGACACCAGCTTCACCGGTGGCTGCGGGATCTCGCTGTCGATGACGAAGACCACCAGGCCCTGATCAGACGCTAGGTGATCGATCCGTTGCACCGCGGACGTCGCGCAGCCGGCGGCGGCTAGTGCCAACGCAAGGATGGATGTGACCTTCCTGCTCATCGCTCCCCCTCGTCGCCGGCACCGATGTTCGCATCCAGGAACTGCTCCAGCTCGCGATAGAACTGTAACCGCTGCGTCTCGTGGTCCATGTTGTGCCCGGTCTCGGACTGGAACAGCGAGCGTCCGTGCCGACCCGCCTCGCGCAGCGCCTCGACCATCCGTCGACTCTGGTCCACCGATACGTTGTCGTCATCGCTGCCATGCGCGATGAACACCGGGACCTGTACGCGATCCGCGAGGTAGACCGGCGAGGCGTCACGCATCGCTGCCTCTTCGGTGATCGGGTCGCCGGTGAGGAGCCTGTGCATGACGATCGCGCGCGGATCCTCCTCCACGTCCTCCTGCACCATCGCCGCCAGGTCCATCACGCCCGCCCAGCTCGCGGCGCAGCGGTACATCTCGGGGTAGCGGATCACCCCCATGATGGCTGCGTAGCCGCCGTAGCTGGCACCGTAGATGCAGGTGCGATCCGGATCCGCGATGCCCTGCTCGTACAGCCAGCGCGTGCCATCCGCGACATCGTCCTGCATCAGTCCACCCCACTGCCGCCAACCTTCCTCCATGAAGCTGCGGCCGTAGCCACCCGAACCCCGGTAGTTGACCTGCAGCACGGTGTAGCCGGCATCCACCAGGTACTGGACCTCGGGGTTGAACAGCCACTCGTCGCGGACCCCGAACGGGCCACCGTGGACCATGACCACGGTGGGCTGCGGACCGATGACGCCGTCCGGCTGGGTCAGGTACCCGTGCAGCACGCGTCCGTCACGCGCCGCGAAACTCACCGGACTGATCGGTCTCAGTTCGAAATCCTCCAGCGCGTCCGTCGCCGCGAAGAGCTGGCGGAGCTCACGATCCTCGCGCGTGTACAGGTAGTACATGCCCGGGTCGAGATCGCTGAAACTCGTGACCAGGAAGCGGTCGTAATCCATCGAAGGAATCAACGCGATCGCGCTGTCCGGGAGCGAGTTCTCGATGACCGAGTAGATCTCTCGCAGCCGATCATCCAGGAACCTGAACATGGGCCGGTCCGCGGAGTAGACGATCGCGAGGACCCCGACGCCGGAGGAACCGAACAGCGCGTGTTCGATGTCGTAGCCCGCCACCTCCTGGACCAGCTCCAGGGATCCCGTGCGGAGGTCGAAGAGGGACAGCGCCTGGGTATCGCGACCCGCGTTGGTCAACACGAAGACCCGCTCACCCTCGGCCTCGAACGCCAGCGGCTGGAAGGTCTCGCTGCCGGGCGCGATCTGCCGGACATCGGACCAGGCCGCGTCAGCCGCTTCCCGGTAGAGGATATGCATCGTCAGGTCACAGTCGAGGGAGAGCGCCATGCGGGGCTCGCCCGCCGGGTCGATGATCCACTTGACCACCCTGCCCGGGTTGACCTCCACCAGCTCCGCGGTGCCGCGCTCGAAGTTCACGCGGACCACGTGCGGGTACTCGGGCAGATGCATCATCTCCTCGACCTCCGCCGCATCCATATCCTCGAAGATCGCGGGGTCGAGCTCGCGTCTCTTCGCGAAGGATTCAGGCGTCGAGCAGCTCCGAGGTGGTGCGTAGGAGCTGGTCGCCAGCGAGCGCACGGGCTCTGTCCGGCGTCCCGGTTTCCCCAGGCTGCTGGTCGCGGCCGCGCCGGCCTTCCCGCCCGACGGCACCTGCGCAGCGTCCGCGCTGGCTGCCTGCAAGGCCTGCAGGAGCAGCGCGGCGAGCGCGTCGGGATCAGTCGTCCCGTCCACCGGGATCGAAGTGCTGCTCCCGTCCGCGCGCTGCATCACCAGGGTCCCCACAGAGGTGACCGGCACACCCGATACGGCGACCAGGATCGATTCCGGGTCCGAGGGCAAGGGGTCGATGAGGCCTACGCTGAGCCCCGCGTACGGATGCTGCAGGTGGGGCGGGAAGATGCCCGTCAGCGGTGCATCGACAGCGGTGAAGCGCGCGCCGCCGATGCCGTCGTCGAAGTTGGCGAAGACCGAGTGGAACGAGGATCCACCCTCCAGGTCCTGGAGTGTGACGGCGAAGTAGAGAGTCCGCGGTGCGATCCATTGGAACTCGTGGACCTCGCTGCCCTGCTCCAGCTGGGCCAGCGCCTGGGTCTCGCTGGTGTCCATGTCCATCACGACCAGCGAGCGCCTGACCTCGTCGGGTGCCTGGTAGAGCAGCACCAGCAGGTGACCGTCCGGCGAGAGCTGCACCTGCGCGAACTGGGGATCGGCGAACAGGTCCTCCAGCGGGATGCGCTGCGCGGCACTGACCCCGCTCGCTGCGAGCAAGGAGAGCGCCGCAAGCGCGACGTGTGCTGAGCCCCCCGGACGACGTTGATCCACCGACTGCCCCCGAATCCGAACGACCGGCCCCGTGAGCCGGCACTGTACCTGCGCGGGATTCTATCCCAGCATCCAGCGGGTGCTGCGCACCGGCGTGGGCGTCGGGACCTGATGCGCGTCATGCACCCCCAACGTGGGCATGTCGTACCATCCCGGGGTCGCGAGCAGAGGACCCTGGATGTCGGAGCATCGCCAGAAGGAGATCCGTTTCGGCGCCTATGTGCGCGAGCTGACCGTGCAGCAGCGCGAGGTGAGCTACAACGATCTGGCTCCCAAGCCCAAGCATGACGCGGACGGCCGTGAGCTGCCGTACCGTCCGCGCCGCGTCCATCTCCGACCGATCGATGCCTACCGGCTGATCGCGCCCTACCTCTCCTTGCGGCTGGTGGAGCAGATGCGCGCGGTGATCCCGCTGGCGCTGTACCTGATGCTGTTCCAGATCCTGATCCTGAACCAGGATGTGGCCGATGCGGGGATCATCGCTGCCGGCTTGGTCGCGGTGATCCTCGGTCTGATGCTGTTCATGGAGGGTCTTAAAGTCGGGCTGATGCCCTTCGGCGAGAGCCTCGGCAGCAAGCTGCCGTCGAAGGCGACGCTGCCCACGGTTTTGATGGTCACCTTCATGCTCGGCATCGGCGTCACCTTCGCGGAACCCGCGATCGGCGCGCTCAAGACCGCAGGCTCCGGGGTGGACCCGGCAGCCGCTCCCTACCTCTGGTCGCTGCTGAACCAGTGGGCGGGCGTACTGGTCCTGGTCGTCGGCGCTTCGGTGGGACTGGCCGCGGTGCTGGGCACCATGCGCTTCATCTACGGCTGGTCGCTGAAGCCGATGATCTTCATCACCTTGGTCCCGGTGCTGGGTCTGACC
>Ga0214472_10002344_pt1 | contig 20526 bp, 16 predicted proteins | sample RVTome_6_FD_207662 | JGI IMG/M metagenome (GOLD analysis project Ga0214472, IMG submission 207662) | Soil microbial communities from uranium-contaminated site in the Upper Colorado River Basin, Wyoming, United States - RVT140D175 | ecosystem: Environmental > Terrestrial > Soil > Contaminated >...
CTATGCAAAACAGCTCGACGAAGCGCGAGAGCGCGAAGACGGGTTGCGTAACGAGCTGGCGGCGCTACAGCAAGCGCTCACGGAGCAAGAGGACCGAGCCTCCGCGCAAGCCGCCTCCGAAGCGGCGCTAGCGGATCTCGAAGGCCAGCTCGAACGGGCGCGGCAGCAGAATTCCGAGCTGCGTATCGCCCTCGAGGAGTCGACCCGTGAGATCTCCGCGCTCCGCGATCAACACGAAAGCGCCGCCGCGGAGCTCAGGAAGCAGCACGACGCCGTGGCGCAAGAGCTCGACACGTCGCGGCAGCGGGAAGGGCAACTGCAAGCGGATCTCGAGGCTGCGCGACAATCGCTTGCCGGCCACGATGAGCGAACCAGGCAACTCTCGGAGGCTGCTTCTCAAGCGGAGCTCAGAGCGGTCGAGGCGGACAAGCGGATCACCGATCTCGAAGCGGAGCTCAGAGAGGAAAAGGAATTCTCCGAGAATCTGAGCGAGCTCTCCAACGGCCGCATGGATCAGATCAACAAGCTCCAAGACAGCGTCGACGAAGCCCAGGAGCGTCTCGACGACGCCCTCTGGCGTTTGGACAAGGCGAAGCATTTCGAGCGGCTCGTCGCCCGCCGAAAATCGCTCATCGGCTCGCTCATCGAATCCCTGCGCGCGCGCAATAAGGCCATGGTCGCGCTCAAGGCGGGACTCGACAGCTTGAGATCCCATAAGGCGCTCGCGGAGGAGACGCAGCAGAAACTGCTGGCGCGTATGGAAGCGCTCAAGAACGAGCTCGGCGCCGCCAAGGAAACCATTCAGGAATACCAAAGCTCCACGATGACCAAGAAGGAGCTCGAAAACAGCAAATCCCAGATATCCGGCCTGAAGGAGCGCCTGAAGACTCAGGCCGAGCTCATTCAGTCGCTGGAGGAAGACCTCAAGACCGCCAAGGCGTTCAAACGCGACGCTGAAGAGAAGCACGGCGAGGTCGCCCAGCTGCACGAGGAATTGGAAACCAAGAGCACGATCATCTCGAGGCTACAGTCCGATATCGACGATCAGCAACGCAAGCTCGCCAAGCTTCGAGGAAGTGATTCCGAAACGATGCGCTTGCGAGCCGTGAAGGAGCAGGATCGTTCCAAGATCGAGATCCTCGAGCGGGAAAACGCCGAATTGCGCGCGATGCTGGAAAGCCTCGAGCAGAGCAAGCCTTCGGGAACGGAGCCATCCAACGAACGCGAGCAGGAGCTTCAAGCGAAGATCCGCGAGCTGACGGAATCCATGAGCACCTGGAAGCGCAAGTACGAATTCCTCTCGACGGAAGCGCCGGCCGCCTATCAGACACATACGGCCGCCAAGAAGTAGCGCGCGGCGTACAGGCGGCGTCCGGGCCGCCGTTCAGCAAAATCTCTTTAGATACTCCGCCTCGAGATCGGCGCGCAAGCGCTCCATCGAGCCCATGCCGCACAGCTCGCGGAGCTGTGTGACCGCCAGGTGCTCGAAACCGCACGGATTGATTCTCGAGAACGGCTCCAGGTCCATGTCGACATTGATTGCAATGCCGTGATAGGAGCAGTTGCGGCGAATCCGAAGGCCGACCGCAGCGAGCTTCATATCCCCCACGTAGACACCCGGCGCATCGCGCCGCCCTCGCGCTTCGACGCCGTAGGCCGCGACAGCGTTGACGACCCCGCATTCCAAGCTTTCCACGAGCCGGCGCACCGACAACTTGGCGCGGCGTAAGTCGATCAAGGCATAGACGACGAGTTGCCCCGGCCCGTGGTAGGTCACCTGTCCGCCGCGATCGATCTGCAATACCGGGATCTCCGCCGGATTCAACAGATGCGCCCGGTCCGCGTTCTGCCCGAGCGTGAAGATGGGTGGGTGCTCGACAAACCAGAGCTCGTCCGGCGATTGCTCGGTGCGCCGGTCCGTATAGTCGCGCATCCGAGCCCAGACAGCCGGGAGCTCTTGCCGACCGAGGTTGCGAACGTTGATCAAAACACCATCATGATCTCATCGCTGGCCGTGAGATCCCGATACAGCGAATCGACATGTTCGCGGCTTTCCGCAAGAATAAGGAAGGTCAAGCTCAGATAGCTCTGGTTTCTGCTCTGCTGCTCGCTCACACGCCCGTCGTCGAGCGTGCCGACGTGGCTTCGAACGATTCTCGTGGCTTCGGAACGGAAGCTTTGATCGTTGCGGCCGAGTACCTTGATCGGAAGCTCGCAGGGAAACTGCAACAAGGACTCTTCGGCCACGTGACGCGCGAGCTACTGGAGCCAGAGCATCAGCTCATCCTTGAGACGCGTCAATAGGCCGGCTTCGGCGACTCCGCTGAGAACGACGAGCGGCACGTCGGACACGGGCTCGCCGTCGAGTGAGACACGCACGGCTCCGACGACGGCCTGGGCGTCGATCGGTGCGACGAGGTCCGTGTTCAAGTCCATGACGGCCGAAAGAGCTTCATACTGGCCTCGAGGTATCGTCACGTAGAGGTCGTCGGCCAACCCGAGGCCCGCGACCTCGGGAGTCCCTTTCCAGACGCGCGCCGTCGTGATCGCTTCACCGCTCGAGTACAGTTTGTGCGTCTCGAAGAATCCGAATCCATAGCCCAGCAGAGCTTGGGTGGCGTCGGCCCTTACTTGAGGGCTTGCGGACCCGAGCACCACGGAGATGAGCCGCATCCCGTCGCGCTCCGCGGACGTCACGAGACAGTAACCCGCGGCGTCGGTGTGACCCGTCTTCAAGCCGTCGACCGAGTCGTCGCGCCATAGCAAGGAGTTTCGATTGTGCTGCCGGATCTCGTTATAGGTGAACTCGCGCTCGGAATAGTATCGATAGTGCTCCGGGAACTCTCCAATGATCGCTGCCGCCAGGGCCGCGACGTCCCGGGCCGTCATATGGTGGTCCTCCGCCGGCAAGCCGGTGGGGTTCTTGAACGAAGATCCGGTCATTCCGAGACTTCCCGCGTGCTGATTCATCAATCCGACGAAGGCTTCCTCCGATCCCGCGACGTGCTCCGCGAGCGCGACGCTGGCGTCGTTTCCCGACTGAATGATCATGCCTCGAAGCAGATCCTCGACCGCGACTTCCGTGCCGACTTCGATGAACATACGTGAGCCTTTGGTGCGCCAAGCCTTTTCGCTGACCAGCACCTGATCGTCGAGCCCGATCCGGCCCTCGGCCAGCGCGGCAAACACAACGTAGGCCGTCATGAGCTTGGTTAGGCTCGCCGGATGCACCGGCTCGTCGGCCGCCCCCTCGGCGAGAATCTTGCGGCTGGAGAAATCCATCAGCAGGTGGCTCTTGGCGCCGATCTGGGGAGGCGCGGGGATCGGGATCTCTGCCGCGAAACCGGGAGCGGCAAACGTAAGCCCAAGCAACGCCAACCAGGCTCGAGTCATCGAATACCTCCTGCCCACTCCGTTCGCCGGACGGCACCAGCGGCCGCGATCCATTCAATTCTCGACCACCAAATGGCTCTCGCGGATGCCAGCGGCGCGGAGCCGCGTCGCAAGAGCATCAAACTCGGAAGCGTCGGCCAGAGGGCCGATGCGCACTCTATACAACCGACCGGCGCCGCCGTTCTCCGTGATCACGAAGACATCGTCATGCCCGCCGGCCTTGAGCCGGCCGACGAGGCGAACGGCGTTGTCACGGTCGGCGAAGGCGCCGACTTGGGCGTAGACCTGCCGCAAAGGGCGATCCGTCGGCCCCGGCACGGCGGCGGCGGCCTCGGAGATCAGGGAGAACCCTCCACGCCCTCTCTCCGGTGGGCTTTCGACGACACGCTCGGGTTCTACGACGTCGCCGCCGACGGGGACGCCCAGGGCGCGAACCTCGACGCGCGCCGTGCCTGCGTTCACCATCCCCAAAGCCTGCGCGGCCGCGTAGGAAAGATCGATGATTCGCCCGCCCACGAAGGGTCCGCGGTCGTTCACTTTGACGATCACTCGCTTGCCGCTATCCAGGTGCGTCACTTCGACCCAGGTCGGTATCGGCAGCGTCTTGTGCGCCGCAGTGAGCGCGTACATGTCGTAAGACTCGCCGTTCGCCGTCGATCGCCCGTGAAAATCCTTGCCGTACCACGAGGCGACGCCGCGCTCACGATACCCAGCGCTCGTGTCTTGCACGTAATAACGCTCGCCGAAGATCTCGTAGACCGGCGGGTTTCCCGCGCGGGTGCGCTCCGGGTTGATCACCGCCTCACGGTCGTTCGCGACTTGGTCGCCGCGCTCCGAGCGGTAGGGGGCACACGCAGCCTGCGCGAGGCACCCCAGCACTAGCAACCCCACGAGTCGGTTGTCGTGCGGCCTCTGCATCGACGAGCGACTAGACGTCGTCCTCGGTCGTTTCGGTCACGACGGCGGCCTGCTGGGCCGCTGCCAGGATCGCGTCGGCGAGCTCCTTTGCCGCGAGCGCATATTTGACGCTGCGGTTGTAGCGTGTGATCACACGGAAGTTGTGGTAACCGACCCAGTACTCAGTGCCGCCCTGGCCTTCGAGCCCGAGCGCCGTTGCCGGCGCCGATTCGGGCAGTGCCGTGGGAAACACATAGCCGCGCTCGCTCAAAGAAGCGACGGTGTCGTCGAGATTCATGCTGTTGGCGGGCTCCGGTCCGCTCCAATCCGTCGACAGGGTCGCTCTGTCGACGACGGGCTCGGACCGGCGCCAGCCGTGCACCTTGAAATAGTTTGCGATGCTGCCGAGCACGTCTTCCCAGTCTTCCCAGAGATCGCGTTGGCCGTCGCCGTTCGCGTCGACGGCGTAGGCGCGAAAGCTCGTCGGAATGAACTGCCCCGCGCCCATCGCGCCGGCGTAGGATCCGAGCACCATGCGCGGATCCAGGCGCTCTTCCCGCGTGAGCAACAGGAAGGCCTCGAGCTCCGACGAGAAAAACGAAGCCCGCGGCGGATAAGCGAAGGCGAGCGTGCTCAGGGATTCCAGCACGCGGTAGCGCCCCATGCGCTGGCCGAACCAGGTTTCGATGCCCAAAATGGAAACGAGCATCTCGGGGGCGACGCCGTAAAGCTCCGCCGCCGCGAGAATTTCCTCGGCGTGTTCGGACCAAAACTGCACGCCGGAGCTGATGCGCTCGTCGGTGACGAACAGGGTGCGATATTCATGCCAGGGCATGACACGCTCCGCGGGTCTCGACATCGACTCGAGGATACGCTCATCGATCTCGACGCCGGCAAAGATGCTCGCAAGCTCCTCTGGGTCGAAGCCGTGGCTCGCGACCATGCGATCGATGAACGCTGCTTGTGCCGCAGCGACGTCTTGCGCGTTCGTCCGTGACACGAGCACGGCGAGGCCGAGCGTTGCCAGTACGATGAACCTCAGCTTCCCTACTTTCATGGTGCCAGCAACTTTTTGTTTCCCTGGATGGCCACGAGGATACCGAAACCGGCCATCAGCGTCACCATGGACGTACCACCCGCGCTGATGAATGGAAGCGGCACGCCTACGATCGGCAACAAGCCGCAAACCATGCCGGCATTCACGAATACATAGACGAAAAAAGTCAGGCTCAGCGTACCCGCGAGCAGTCGCGTATAGGTGTCTTGCGCCTGCGAGGCGATGTACAGCCCACGGCCGATCAGCGCGAGGTAGATTCCGAGCAGGAGCAGCAGGCCCAGCAAGCCGAATTCCTCGCCCATCACCGCAAAAACGAAGTCCGTCGAGCGCTCCGGCAAGAACTCCAGGTGCGCCTGAGTTCCGTTCAACCAACCCTTGCCGAACAACCCACCGGAGCCGAGCGCGATCTTCGATTGAATGATGTTGTATCCGGCTCCCAGGGGGTCCGACTCGGGATTGAGGAAGGTCGTCACGCGCGCGCGCTGATAGTCGAGCATCTGGCTCCAAAGCAGCGGCACGCAGCCGAGCGCGAGCAGTCCGCATGCGAGAATCACCCGGGCGCTTACACCGGCCAGGACGATCGCGAGCCCGCCGGCGCCGACGACCAGGATCGCGGTGCCGAGATCCGGCTGCCGCGCGATCATGGCCGCCGGAACGAACACGACAAACATCAGCACGAACAGATGCGTGAACTTCGGCGGCAAGCTGCGTTCGTGCATGAACCACGCAACCATCATAGGCACGGCCAGCTTCATCATCTCCGAGGGCTGGAACCGAATGAAGCCCAGATCCAGCCAACGCTGTGCTCCGTTGCCGATGTCGCCGTTGATCTCGACCCACATCAGGAGACCCAAACCCACGCCGAACAGCCAGGGGGTCCACGCCCGCAGAATTCTCGGCTGAATCTGAGCAACGACGAAGAAAGCGGTCAACGCGATGCCCAGCCGAGTCCCTTGCCTGGTGAGCAGCGCCGTACTCTCTTCGAGCGCGCTGTACAAGACGATGAAGCCGTAGGCGCAGACCGCGAGCAGGCAAATCAGCAACGGGAAGTCCATGACGATGCCGCGCAGGCGCAGCGGCCGCAGCGCCCCCGCGGGATGCGTGCCGAGCTCAAGGCCGCCGAGTGACATATTCCTCACCTGCGAAGAATGCATCCAGCGCCGCTCGCGCGACGGGCGCCGCCGCCCTGGCTCCGCCGCCGCCGTTCTCGACCACGACCGCTATGGCGATCTCGGGGTTCTCGACGGGAGCGAAAGCGACGAACAACCCGTGATCGCGCAGGCGCTCGTCCACCTTTTCTTCCTCATATTCCTCTTCCTGCGCGATCGAAAACACCTGTGCCGTCCCGGTCTTGCCGGCCACGCGATACGGCGCTCCCCGCATCACGTTGAAGCCGGAGCCGCGCGGCTCGTGGGTGACGCCGAGCATCGCCTCATGAACGTATTGCCAGTGTTGATCCTCGACGTCGAGACGCCCCAGATTGACCGGGTCCAGCGTCGTGACTTCGCCCGTGAGCTCATTCTCGATGCTCGTTACCAGGCGCGGCTGATAGATCGCGCCGCGGCTCGCCATGACCGCGGTCGCATGTGCGAGCTGTAGCGGCGTGACCGTCGTGAAGCCCTGGCCGATTCCCGTAATCACCGTCTCGCCCGGAAACCACACTTTGTTCTCAGGTTGCGAGAAGTATTGTTGCTTCCACGCTCGAGACGGCACCACACCGGCCCGCTCGCCGCTGATGTCCAGGCCCGTGCGCGCGCCGAAACCGAAAGCCTTCAAGAACAGCTCCATGTTGTCGATGCCGAGCTCGACCGCGAGCCTGTAGAAAAAGACGTCGCAGGACTGCACGATCGCGTCGTGAAGATCGACGAGGCCGTGGCCTTGCGGCCGCCAGTCGCGGTAGCGATGCGAGTTTCCGGGAAGCCTGAAATAGCCGGGGCACATGGCCCTGCCTTCCGTGTCCACCTTGGCCAAATGCAGCGCCGCAAGCGCGAGGAACGGCTTCACCACGGAGCCGGGCGGATAGGTGCCGGCCAAGGCACGATTGAACAGGGGCTTGTCCGGATCGCCGTTGAGCTGTTTGAAGTCGTCCCGGCTCAAGCCCGCGGCGAAACGGTTCGGATCGAAGGAGGGCGTGCTCACGAGCGCGAGCACGTCGCCGTTGCGCGGGTCGATCGCGACGACGGCGCCGCGGAAGTCGCCTAGCGCCTCTTCGGCGGCCCGTTGAAGGCCAATGTCGAGGCTGAGCGTCAGGCTCTGGCCGGGCACGGGCCATTTCGTTTCCAAGCTGCCCGGCGTCGATATCGACGCGACCGCGGCGCTGCGGCTCACGGGATCGCGGAGCACGCGGCCTTGCGCATTGACGACTTGCTGCCTGTAGCCCACGCGGCCGTGGAGCTCGTACTCGAAGCCGCGCTCGATGCCGGTCTTGCCGATGTGCGAGGTCGCCGCATATTCCCGCCGCTCGATGAGCTCGAGATCCGCGGACGAGATGCTGGCCATGTAACCGATGGCATGCGCGGCCGACTCGCCGTAGGGATAGTGCCGGATCAGGCCTTCGCGAATGTCGACACCGGGGTACTGGTGCCGGCGAACGGCGAAACGCGCGGCCTGCTCCTCGGTGAGGCTGGCCAGTCGAACGCGCTCGAAACGCCGGTGCGATCGCACCAGATCGGATAGCGCAGCATGATCGTCACGCTCGACCAATCCGAGCCGCTCGAGCGATTCCAGCATCCGGTCGACGTCCGCCACCTGCTCCGGGATCAACACCAGCTCCCATGCAGGAAGGTTCTCCGCAAGGATCCTGCCGTTGCGGTCGAGCACCAAACCTCGGGTCGGAGCGAGGGGCTCTATGCGCAAGCGATTGCCCTGAGACATCTCCGCGAACACCTGGTGCTCGACGACTTGCAGCTGAACGAGCCGGTAGACGAGCACACCGGTCAAAAGCAGCACGGCCAACCCGGCGATGATCAGCCGCGAGAGAAACAGTCGCTGTTCCTTCCAATGATCCTTCAAGCGGACCGCGGCGTTCATGCCCGGACCCGAACTTGCGCATCACGCCGATAGTGATCCAGATAGACGACAATCAGAGGCCAGATGACGGCGCTCGCGAGCAACGGCCCCCAGCGCTCCAGCAGAGGCACGGTTCTCCCAGCCACGCCGTCTATCCAGAACAACACGAATTCGTACAGAGTCAGCAACAACAGCACGGTAACGCTGAGCTGCCAGACCGGAAACACGCGAATGCGCAAATGGAAGCGTATCGTTAGAAATACCACGACCACCAGCGCCAGCGCATGCTGTCCGAGCAAAGCGCCCGACAGCGCATCCAGCAGGACGCCCATCCAGAACGCCGTCAGCAAGCCGAAACGGTGCGGCGCGACCAGGCTCCAGAAAATCATGATCAGCGGAACCCACTCCGGTCGATAGGCGGCAATGGGTTCGGGCAACGGAATGGCCGTGAGCACCAAAGCCAGCAGCAGCGTCATCCACGGTAGTCGCAATCCGATTCCACCGCTCATGTCAGGGGGCCTTCGCGAGATTCGTCGGATCACTCGCCGATCCCGGTCCCGTATCCGCGGTCCAAACCAGCAGGACTTCACGCGCCCTGTCGAGCTTGGCCGCAGGCTCGACCAGGACTTCCGCGAACGATTGCCCGGGACGGCGCTCCACCTGAACGACATTGCCGACCGGATAACCGGATGGGAAGACGCCGCCGAGACCGGATGACACGACCAGATCGCCTACCGCGATATCGGCGCTATTGGTCAGATAGGGCAATCTGAGCCTGACGCTGTCGCCGGTCCCGACGATGATCGTTCGCAAACCGTTGCGGTTGACGGCGACCGGAAGCGCGTGATCAGCGTCGCTGATCAACACGGCTTCGGAGGTAAACAAGTCGACGCGCATGATCTGGCCGACGATGCCGTCCGCATCCAAGAGCGCCTGACCGACGTAGACGCCGTCGTTGACGCCGCGGTTGATCGTGAAGCGCTGTCTGTAAGGATCCAGGTCGACGGCGAGAATCTCGGCGACCAGGACCCGGTCCGCGACTCGGGCGCTCGAGTCCAGCATCGCTCGCAGCCGCCTGTTCTCGGCCTCGAGCGCCGCCAGCTGTTGCAGTCTGAAGTTTGAGCTCAAGTGCTCGCGTTTGAGCTGCTGGTTCTCCTCGAGGAGCAGACTGCGATCCACGAGCGCCTGCTCCGCCCAGCTCCAGCCCCTGAACGGCAGATCGACGATCAGCTGGATTGGATAGACGACGACGGAAAAAGCCTGCCGGATGCTCCTCAAGTGCTCGTCGCGATGATCCAGAAACATCAGCGACAGGCTGACCGCGCAGATCAGGAAAAACCGAAAGGTCAGCGTACGTCCCCCTCGCGTGAAGTCGCCGATGGTTCCTCCTGGAGCACTCATGGCCTACGCCACTCCCTCGGTTTCCAACTCGACCTGGTGTCGATTACTCCACGGCAAAGGCTGCGGGGCCGTATTCGTCTAGCAGCTCGAGAATGCGCCCCCCCCCGCGAGCCACGCAAGTCAGGGGCTCGTCGGCTACTACGACCGGCAGTCCGGTCTCCTCGGTCAACAGCTTGTCCAAGTCAATGAGCAGCGCGCCCCCGCCCGTGAGCACGATTCCGCGCTCGGCGACGTCGGCGCCGAGCTCCGGGGGTGTCTGCTCGAGCGCAGCCTTGACCGCGCCGACGATACCTTGCAGCGGCTCCTGCAAGGCTTCGAGTATCTCATTACTATTCAATGTGAACGCGCGCGGCACTCCTTCGGAGAGATTTCGGCCCTTCACGGAGATCTCCCTCACTTCCTGGCCCGGGTAGGCCGAGCCGATCTCCGTCTTGATGCGCTCGGCGGTCGCCTCGCCGATCAGAATACCGTAGTTGCGACGCACGTAGTTCGTGATGGCTTCATCGAAGCGGTCGCCGCCGATACGGACGGAGGCGGCATAAACGATGCCGTTCAGCGAGATCACGGCGACCTCCGAGGTGCCGCCGCCGATGTCGAGCACCATGGATCCGCGGGCCTCGTGCACCGGCATGCCGGCACCGATGGCGGCGGCCATCGGTTCCTCGACGAGATAAACCTTCCTGGCGCCCGCCCCTTCGGCGGACTCACGAATCGCGCGGCGTTCCACCTGGGTCGAGCCGTAAGGAACGCAGATCAGCACTCGGGGGCTCGGTCGAAAGTAGCGCGAGCCGTGCGCCTTCTTGATGAAGTACTGGAGCATCTTCTCCGTGATGTTGAAGTCCGCGATCACACCGTCCTTGAGAGGCCGGATCGCGGTAATATTGCCGGGCGTCCTGCCGAGCATGTTCTTGGCGTCGACGCCGACCGCTTCCAGGACTTTGCCGCCGCGGCCGGGCACCTCCCGGATTGCGACGACCGACGGCTCGTTGAGAACGATACCCCGACCGCGAACGTAAATCAGGGTATTCGCGGTCCCCAAATCGATCGAAAGATCGTTTGAAAAGTATCCTAGAAAACTCTTTAACATTGGGCGCCAAGGCCGCTAGGCCAAAACAATCCGGCACTTTATCAACGGGTAGGACATTGGGCAAGCGAGTAGTATAGTAAATGCGTACTGCTTCCGAGTTCTATGCCGTGTCTCTCAAATCCGAAGACGTCGAAAAGCTCTGCTCCCTCGCCAGGCTTGAAATCGCCCCTGCCGAAAGCGCCGATCTGCTGGCAAAGCTGACCGACATCGTACGCCTGGTCGACGAGCTCCAGGCCCAGGACACTCGCGGAGTCGTTCCCATGGCGCACCCCCTGGACCGGCCCCAGCGGCTGCGCGCCGACGTCGTCACCGAGTCCGACGAGCACGCCTTGTACCAAGCCAACGCGCCCTTGGTCGAACGCGATCTGTATCTGGTTCCGAAGGTCATCGAATAGTGCTTGGAGGAGCGTGCCGCGATAGCCGGCGCTTCTGCAACGCTCACCGAACGAGATCGGGTTGGTGATGCACGACTACACGCTGGCACGACTCAGAGAGGGATTGCTGGGCGAGCGTTTCTCGGCTACCGAGCTCACTCGGCACTTTCTCGATCGCATCGCTCGTTTCGACGGTGAGCTCAACGCGTTCATCTCGGTGACTGCAGAGCAGGCGCTGAGGCAGGCCGAGCATGCGGACCGAAATCTTGCAGCGGGACGGTCGAGCGCGTTGACCGGATTACCGATCGCTCACAAGGACATCTTCTGCACGCGCGGCGTGAAGACGACTTGCGGCTCGCGCATGCTCGACAATTTTGTTTCGCCGTACGACGCCACGGTCGTCGAGAGATTGGAGCGAGCCGGTGCGATCATGCTCGGCAAGACGAACATGGACGAGTTCGCAATGGGCTCGTCGAACGAGACGAGCTACTACGGCCCGGTGCGCAACCCCTGGGACCGCGAACGAGTGCCGGGGGGCTCTTCGGGCGGCTCCGCCGCCGCGGTCACCGCGAGACTCGTGAGCGCCGCGACCGGAACGGACACGGGCGGATCGATTCGGCAACCGGCGGCGCTCTCGGGACTGACCGGGCTCAAGCCGACGTATGGGCGCGTGTCCCGATACGGCATGGTGGCTTTCGCATCCAGTCTCGATCAAGCCGGCACCTTGACCCACAGCGCCGAGGACGCGGCACTGCTGCTTCAAGAGATCGCCGGACTCGACGAACGGGATTCGACCTCGCTCGACGAGCCGGTGCCGGACTACGACCGTGCGATACGCACGCCGTGGGAAAAGCTCACGATCGGCGTGCCGGAAAGCTTTTTCGACGACGGGCTGGATGCCGACACCGCCGCAGCGGTCCGAGCGGGCTTGAGCGTGTTCGAGAAGCTCGGCGCGACGCTCAAGCCCGTGACGCTGAGCCACATTCATCTTTCCGTCCCGGTCTATTACGTAGTCGCGCCGGCGGAAGCCTCATCCAATCTATCTCGATTCGATGGCGTGCGCTTCGGCTATCGCGCCGCGGGCGACGACGATTTGATCGAGCTCTACAAACGCACGCGCGGCGAAGGTTTCGGCGCCGAGGTCAAACGCCGAATCCTCACGGGCACCTATGTGCTCTCCACGGGCTATTACGACGCTTACTACCTCCAGGCACAGAAGGTGCGCAAGCTCATCAGCGAGGATTTCCGCCTCGCATTCGAGGACGTCGACCTCATCGCAGGACCGACGACACCGACGCCCGCGTTTCGAATCGGGCAGAAGGTCGACGACCCGGTGCAAATGTATCTGAACGACATCTATACGATCGGCGCGAATCTCGCGGGCCTGCCGGCGGTCTCGATTCCCTGCGGATTCGTATCGGGATTGCCGGTCGGATTGCAGCTCGTCGGGCCGCATCTGCGCGAAGCCGAGCTCCTGAAAGCGGCGCATTATTTCCAGCTCGAAACCGACTGGCACCTTAGAACGCCGGGGATCTACCGCTAATGCAGTGGGAAATCGTCATCGGCCTCGAGATCCATACCCAGCTGGCGACGGCCAGCAAGATCTTTTCGGGCGCCTCGACGGCCTACGGCGCGGCGCCCAACTCCCAGGCCTGCCTGGTCGACCTCGGCTACCCGGGCGTGCTGCCCGTCCTGAACGAGCAGGCCGTCGTCATGGCGATCAAGTTCGGGCTCGCGACCGGTTGCCGGATCGCGCCGCGCTCAGTGTTTGCACGCAAGAACTACTTCTATCCGGACCTGCCGAAGGGGTACCAAATCTCCCAATACGAGCTGCCCATCGTGCACACGGGGCGCATCGAGATCGCGACCGAAGCAGGCGGAGTGAAGACTGTCGGCATCACGCGCGCCCACCTCGAGGAAGATGCCGGCAAATCGCTGCACGAGGACTTCCGGGCTTACTCGGGGATAGACCTCAACCGCGCCGGCACGCCCTTGCTCGAGATCGTCTCCGAGCCGGATCTGCGCTCGGCGTCCGAGGCCGGTGCTTACATGCGCAAGATTCACGAGCTCGTGCGTTACCTCGAGATCTCCGACGGCAACATGCAAGAGGGCTCCTTCCGCTGCGATGCGAACGTCTCGGTTCGGCCGCGTGGCGAGTCGCGGCTCGGCACCCGCACGGAGGTCAAGAACCTCAACTCGTTTCGCTTCGTCGAGAAAGCCATAGAGATCGAGGCCGCCCGGCAAATAGGCATCCTCGAGGGCGGCGGCAGCGTACTTCAGGAAACGCGCCTCTACGATCCCGACCGGGACGAGACTCGCGCGATGCGCACCAAGGAGGACGCCAACGACTATCGATACTTCCCCGAGCCCGATCTTTTGCCGGTCGTCATCGACGATCGGCTCGTAGAAAAAATACGCGCGACGCTGCCGGAGTTGCCTGACGCAAAACGCGCGCGGTTCTCCCGCGAGTACGCGCTGTCGGACTACGACGCCGGCGTGCTGACGTCGAGCGCGGCGCTTGCGAAGTACTACGAAGAAACCGTGCTTGCAGCCAACAGCGCCTCGCCCAAGCTCATCGCCAATTGGGTACAGAGCCAGGTCATCGCGGCGCTCAACGAGGACGGGCTGGATATCCGAGAGTTCAGCGTCACTCCCGCCGAGCTTGCTGCCCTCGCCGACAAGATCGCCGACGGCACGCTTTCCGGCACGCTCGCGAACGAAGTCTTCGCCGCGATTCGCGCGGGGGACGGCTCGGTCGATACGATCATCGAGCAACGCGGGCTCAGGCAGATCACCGACGAAGGTGCCATCGCTCGGCTCGTCGCCGAGGTCCTTGCCGCATACCCCGTTCAAACCCAACAGTGCCGCGACGGCAACGAGAAAGTCATCGGCTTTCTCGTCGGCCAAGTCATGAAAGCCTCGCAAGGCAAGGCCAACCCCAAGCAGGTCAACGACGCGCTGCGCAAGCGGCTGCGGGAATGATCCGGTGAACGAGGTTCAAACGTTTGTGTTCGAGGATCTGGGGATCCGCGGCGCGATCGTACGACTCGAGGAAACCTGGCGGCAGGTCTTGGCGCAACACCATTATCCGGAGCCGCTGCGCCGCCTGCTCGGCGAAGGCGTCGCGGCCGCTGTGTTGCTCGCGACCGGGCTCAAAGGACGGCCCAGGCTTTCACTGCAACTCCAAAGCGAAGGCCCGGTCAAGCTGTTGCTCATTCAGTGCTCGAGCGAATTCAATGTCCGCGGCATGGCTCACTGGCGGCAATCTCGCGATAGCGAGCCCCTGCTCGGCTCGGGCCGACTGGCCGTGAATCTCGAGGCTCAGGAGGGAGGCTTCAGTTTTCAGGGCATCGTGCCGCTCGTCGGCGAGACCCTCGACACCTGCCTGGAAGCGTACTTTGCGCAATCGGAGCAGCTGCCGACGCGGCTGCTGCTCGCGACGGAGGACCAGCGCGTCGCCGGGATGTTGCTCCAGGTGCTCCCGGCCAGTGATCGCGAGCCGGCTTTCGACACCGTGGCCGCGCTGGCGCATACCGTATCCGCCGCCGAGCTCAACGACCTGCCGGCCGCGAGCCTCCTGCGGCGGCTGTTTCCGGCGTACGAGCTTCGCGTGTTCAAGCCCCGCCCGGTCGCGCACGATTGCCGCTGCACGGCCGAGCACCTCGCCGGTGTTGTCCGGATGCTCGGCGCCGGGGAGCTCGAGACGCTGCTCGCCGAGACCGGGCGCGTCGAGATCACTTGCGAGTTCTGCAACCGCAGCTTCCGCTATGACGAGCAGGCCGTAGCCGAGATTTTCGAAGGGCATTCGCCGGCGCAACGGCTGCACTGACCCCGTCGATTCTCCTGAACCGCCATCCGGGCGATTGACAATGCTTGGTGGTCCTAGTATATAAAGACATCTTTATATGCCAACTATCGTTATGGAATCCGCCGAAGCGCTGGCCACCTTACTCCGCGCCCTGGGCGACCCGAGCCGCCTGCGGCTGTTGCGCGCTCTCGAGCAAGGGGAGCTCACGGTGGGCGAGATGACCGAGGTTACCGGGCTCAGCCAGCCCCGGGTCTCCCGGCATCTGCGGCTGCTCTGCGAGGCGCGAGTGCTGCGCCGCGCGCGCGATCGCAACGAGGTCTATTACCGGGCGAACGTCGATGCGGATCGCCGTGCCCTCGTTCAGCAAACGCTCGACAGCCTATCGCCTGGCGACCCCGATCTCACGCAGGACCACGCGCGCTTGAAGTCGATACTCGACAGGCGCCGCGCTCGCGCGCAGGGGTTGCTCACGGCGCTCGGCATCGAGCCGCTCGACGACGCGGCCGCGGAAGCCGTGGCCGCTTGCTTGAGGGAATTGCTCGCGCAAACCGAGAGCGTCCCGTCCGGTGAATGGCCCGCGCTCGGGCGCTTGCTCGACGTCGGCACCGGCACCGGCACGATGCTGCCGCTATTGAGTCCGCATGCGGATCGCATCGTCGCCGTTGATCACTCCCGGGAAATGCGCCTGGTGGCGCGCGCACGCGTGCTCGCGAATGGGCTCGTCAATTGCACGGTTCAAGACGGCGACATGTATGCGCTGAGCTTCGCGGATGCCTACTTCGACACCGTAACGATGGACCGGGTCCTCGGCGTCGCAAGCCGGCCCGAGAGCGCGGTCGCCGAAGCGGCGCGACTGCTTCGCCCGGGCGGGCGCTTGCTGGTCGTAGAGACGGGGCACTCGATCGCCGGCCGCGAGAGTCTCGAAGCCTGGCTCGGCGACGCCGGCTTCTCGCCGGCGCTGACGCGCGACAAGACCAGGGGCTCGACTATCGCGGTCGCAAGGCGACCGGCGGCGGCCCGCGCAAACGTGGCATGAGCGCGATGACCGCCAAGCCTCAAGTCTCGTTCGAGTTCTTCCCGCCCGCGACGCCGAAGATGGAAGAAACGCTGTGGAGCTCCATCCAACGACTCGCGCCGCTCAAGCCGCGATTCGTATCGGTGACTTACGGCGCCGACGGATCGACTCGCGATCGCACCCATCGGATCGTCCGCCGCATACAAACGGAGACCCGCCTGACCTGCGCGCCACACCTGACCTGCATCGGCGCGCGCCGCGAGGACGTGCTGGCGGCGGCCAGGGCCTACTGGAGCAATGGCATTCGCTACCTCGTGGCGCTGCGCGGCGACCCACCGAAGGATGCCGCCGGCTACGTGCCCGAGCCGGGTGGCTTCGCCTACGCCGCGGATCTCGTCGAAGGCCTGGCGACGGTCGGTAACTTCGACGTCTCGGTTGCCGCCTATCCCGAGACGCATCCCGAGGCGCCCAGCGCCGAGTTCGATCTCGACAACCTGCGACGCAAGATCGACGCCGGAGCTACGCGCGCGATCACCCAGTTCTTCTTCGAGCCTGACGCCTATCTGCGGTTCAGGGACCGCTGCGCGGGCAAGGGGATCAAGGTGACCATCGTACCCGGCGTGCTGCCGATCACGAACTTTCCGCGGATGCTGAAGTTCGCGGCAAGCTGTGGTGCGTCGGTTCCCGACTGGCTTCGAGATCGGTTCAGCGGCCTGGACGACGATCCCGAGACGCTGCGCATGATCGCCGCGAGCACGGCGATCGAGCAGGTCGAGGGTCTCAGGCGGCACGGCGTCGACGAGTTTCACTTCTATACGCTCAACCGGGCGGAGCTCACCTTCGCAATTTGCCACGCGATCGGTATCCGCCCCGAAACACCGGCTCTAGGAGCCGCCCATGGCTGACCGATCGGCGGCGCTCGAGGCCATTCTCGGCGAGCGCATCGCGATACTCGATGGCGCGATGGGGACCAGCATTCAGGCGCTCGGGCTCGCCGAGGAGGACTTTCGCGGCGAGCGCTTCGCCGACTGGCCTCAGCCGCTCAGGGGCAACAACGATCTGCTCTCGATCACTCAACCGCGGCACATCGAGCAAATACATCGGGAGTTTCTCGCCGCCGGCGCCGACATCCTCTGCACCAACACGTTCAACTCGAACTTTCCGTCGCAGGCCGACTACGGCCTGTCCGATCTCGTCGCCGAGTTGAACCTGGCGGCCGCGCGGCTCGCCCGCGGCGTCGCCGACGACGTCGCCGAGCGAACCGGCCGGCCCCGCTTCGTCGCCGGAGCGCTCGGACCGACGAACCGCACCTGCTCGCTGTCGCCCGACGTGAGCGACCCCGGCGCGCGGAACATCAGCTTCGACGAGCTCGCGGCGACCTATGCGGATGCGGCCGCGGCGCTGATCGAGGGCGACGTCGATCTGCTGCTCATCGAGACGGTCTTCGATACCTTGAACGCCAAGGCGGCGATCTATGCGATTGAGGATGTCTTCGATCGAAAATCGCTGCGCCTGCCCGTCATCGTCTCCGGCACGATCACCGATGCATCGGGTCGCACGCTCTCGGGACAAACGCTGGAAGCGTTCTACAACTCGATCCGGCATGCGCGGCCCGCCGCCATCGGTTTGAATTGCGCGCTCGGCGCCGACGAGCTGCGCCCCTATGTCGAGGAGCTCGCCAAGATCTCCGATGCCTGGGTCAGCCTGCACCCCAATGCGGGATTGCCGAACGAGTTCGGCGAGTACGACGACACGCCCGAGCACATGGCCGGTGTCCTCGGCGAGTTCGCCGCGCGCGGCTGGATGAATATCGTCGGCGGCTGTTGCGGAACGACGCCGGCTCACATTCGCGCGATCGCCGATGCCATGGCGGTGCACCCGCCGCGCAAGCGCGCGCCCAAAGCCCGGTTGAGCCGTTTCTCCGGGCTCGAGGCCTTCAACATCGGCCCCGACAGCTTGTTCGTCAACGTCGGCGAGCGATGCAACGTCACCGGCTCGGCGCGTTTCAGAAAGCTCATCGAGGCCGACGACTTCGAGCAGGCGCTGCAAGTCGCGCGAGCGCAGGTCGAAAGCGGCGCTCAGCTTCTCGACGTCAACATGGACGAGGGCATGCTCGATTCGGCGGCCGCAATGGAACGCTTCTTGAAGCTCGTTGCATCCGAGCCGGACATCGCGCGCGTCCCCATCATGGTCGATTCGTCGAAATGGAGCGTGATCCGCGCCGGGCTCAAGTGCATTCAAGGCAAGTCCGTCGTCAATTCGATCAGCCTCAAGGAAGGCGAAGCGCCGTTTCTCGAGCAGGCCCGCGAGATCCTGCGCTTCGGAGCCGCCGTGGTGGTCATGGCCTTCGACGAGAGCGGCCAGGCCGACTCGGTGGAACGCAAGCTCGAAATCTGCAAGCGATCCTACGATCTGCTCGTGCATCGGGTCGGTTTCGCGCCCGAGGATATCATTTTCGACCCGAATATCTTCGCCGTCGCCACGGGCATTGCCGAGCACAACGGCTACGGCGTCGCATTCATCGAAGCGACTCGACGCATCAAGGCGAGTTTTCCGTACGCCATGGTCAGCGGCGGCGTCAGCAACGTGTCATTTTCCTTCCGCGGCAACGATGCCGTCCGCGAAGCGATGCATTCCGTGTTCCTCTATCACGCGATCGCGGCCGGCATGGATTTGGGGATAGTCAACGCGGGGCAGCTCGCCGTGCACGAGGACATCCCCAAGCCGCTGCGCGACGCCGTCGAGGACGTAATCCTCAACCGGCGCGCCGACGCCACCGAGAGATTGCTCGAGCTCGCGCAGAGCTTTCGCCGCGAGGAAGGCGCAGCGGGCGGCAAAGCCGCGGCGGAGTGGCGGCAATGGCCCGTCGAGAAACGCCTCGAGCATGCCCTCGTGCAAGGTGTCGACGCCCATATCGTCGAGGACACCGAGCTCGCTCGTCAGGCGGCCGATCATCCGCTCAGCGTCATCGAGGGCCCGCTCATGGACGGCATGAACGTCGTCGGCGATTTGTTCGCGAGCGGCAAGATGTTCCTTCCGCAAGTCGTAAAATCGGCGCGCGTGATGAAGAAAGCCGTCGCGCATCTGGTGCCGTACATTCAAGAGCGGCAGGGTGGCAGGAGGTCGAAGGCGAAAATCGTATTGGCCACCGTCAAGGGAGACGTCCACGACATCGGCAAGAATATCGTCGGCGTGGTCCTGCAGTGCAACAACTTCGATGTGACCGACCTCGGAGTCATGGTGCCGGCGACCAACATCCTCGACACGGCCGTCGAGATCGGCGCGGATGCGATCGGGCTCTCGGGCTTGATCACGCCATCGTTGGACGAGATGGTCCACGTCGCCTCGGAGATGCAGCGGCGCGGTTTCCATATTCCTCTTCTGATCGGCGGCGCGACTACTTCCCCCGCGCATACCAGCGTCAAGATCGATCCGGCCTACGACGGCCCGGTCGTCTACGTCAAGGATGCGTCGCGATCCGTCGGCGTGACGCAGTCGCTCGTCGGCGATCGGTGCGACGCCTTCGTGAATAAGATCGCCGAGGAGCACCAGGCCCGCCGGCAGCGCCATCAAGGCAAGCGCAGCCAGGCGCCGGAGCTTTCGTTGGCCGAGGCCCGCGCGAACAAGCCCGCCTTCGACTGGTCGCGATACGCCCCGCCCCGCCCCGCCGTGCTCGGCATCACCGCGATCGCCGACCAGCCTCTCGACGAGCTGGTCGATTACATCGACTGGATGCCGTTCTTCAACGCCTGGGAGTTCAGCGGCCGCTTCCCCGATATCTTGAGCGACCCGAAAGCCGGGGCGGCGGCGCGCAGCTTGTTCGACGATGCCAGACACCTGCTCGACCGCGTGCTCGCCGAGCGCTGGCTCAAGGCCAGCGGCGTTGTCGGCCTGTTCGCGGCAAACGCCGTCGACGACGACATCGATATTTACGCCGATGCAACGCGAGCTCGAAGCTTGATGCGGCTGCATCACCTGCGACAGCAGCGCCGCAAACGCGCCGACCTATCGAACGACTGCCTCGCCGATTTCGTCGCGCCCGCGGGGAAGGCCCAGGACTATCTCGGGGCCTTCGCGGTTACCGCAGGCCTGGGCATCGACGAGCACGTCGCGCGTCTCAAGGCAGATCACGACGACTACAGCGCGATTCTCCTGAGCGCGCTCGCCGACCGCTTCGCCGAAGCCTTCGCCGAGCGCCTGCACGAGCGCGTGCGCGCCGAGCTTTGGGGCTACGCGCCGGACGAGCGGCTCGACAACAGAGCGCTGATCGACGAAAGCTATCGCGGCATCCGGCCGGCGCCGGGCTATCCCGCCTGCCCGGACCACACGGAGAAGGCCGCGCTATGGCGGCTCCTCGACGTCGAGCGCAACGCCGGCATCACGATCACCGAGAACTTCGCGATGCTGCCGACGGCCGCGGTCAGCGGCTGGTACTTCTCGCATCCCGAGTCCCGCTACTTCTCGGTCGGCAAGATCGGCCGCGAT
>Ga0214472_10002346_pt1 | contig 20513 bp, 17 predicted proteins | sample RVTome_6_FD_207662 | JGI IMG/M metagenome (GOLD analysis project Ga0214472, IMG submission 207662) | Soil microbial communities from uranium-contaminated site in the Upper Colorado River Basin, Wyoming, United States - RVT140D175 | ecosystem: Environmental > Terrestrial > Soil > Contaminated >...
CCCTCGACTTTGCGATCACGTACGCATTGGAGACGGCTCCGACCCTCCTCGTCGGTCTGGTCGGCGGCGTGATGCTCGACAGGCTTCATCTCCGCCCGGTCATGATCGCCACCGACCTGCTTCGGGCGTGTGCCTTCTTCTATCTGGCCGCGCAGGTGGGAAGCTACGGGGTGGGGACCGTGTTCGCGATGGCGTTCATCGTCGGCTCCCTGACAACACTCTTCGACGGCGCTCTCTACTCGATGATCCCCGCCCTCGTCCCCAAGAATCGCCTTTCTGATGCAAACTCGTTCGTCACGGCATCCGTCCAGGCAAACTTCGCCATTGGACCACTCGTGGCCGGGATAATCGCCTTCGTCTTTGCCGGCCCCGCGGTCGGCCTCTTCCTGAACGGGGTCACCTTCGTCATATCGGCATGGTCACTGAAATACGTCGGCCGGGTGGCACATCATCGGGATGTCAACGATCAGAAGGCTCCCTTCCTGGCCGAGTTCGTCGCCGGTATCCGTCACATATGGGATGAGCCGCGACTCCGCATCTCCACCATCGCGGCGGCGATCCCCAACTTCGTCATTGGATTCCTGGAGGCCACATTCGTGGTGCTGGCCACCGTGGTCTTCCGGACGGAGACCGAGACCCAGATCGGGATCCTCTTCTTCTTCATGGGCCTGGGTGGGTTGGTGGGCGCCTTGTTCGCCCCTCGAGTCACCCGTGCCCTGGGTCTGGGCCAGACCATGGTGTCCGGCATGGCCCTCGCCGGGGTGAGCCTGCTGATCGTGATGTTCACGACCTACGGCTGGGTCGCAATGGCGCTCCTGGCCGTGTTCATGTTCGGAATATCGGTCATCAACATCCCGCTGGCCACGATACGACAGGTCTATGCGGGTGAGGCGATGCTGGGCAGGGTCATCACCGCCTCCCGCGCCATCGGTTGGGCGACTCTCCCCATCGGCGCATTGGTCGGCGGTTGGCTTGGCTACACCGAGACCGCCTACCCGTGGGTGGCCCGCATATTCCCTCTCATCGTCATCGGCTGCGCTCTATGGCTGTTCACCACGATCATCTGGACCGACACCCTGGGACCGGAGTACGAACGGGGCCAACACGAGATCAAGCCGAGGACACCGGACGACACCATCGAGGTCGACTTCCCTCGACACGGCGAATCAGGTCGTGAGGCAGGTCGCTGACGACATCACATGAGGGAACTCCGGCCGTCGCCCTCTAGAAGGGCGGGACCTCGATATCGAGCGTGCAATCAATGTTGAGATGAGGCTCACTTCAGGGCAGTGGCACCAGGCCGATGTCGCCGTCCAGCATGACCGCTTGTTCGCCGGGCTCATCGCTGATCTCCCACTCTTCGAAGAACGCGTTGGCTCCCTCGGCCGTCTCCCATTGGGCCAGGGCATAGAACGCCGAACCGTCTCTGGCGTACCAGGCGCGATGAAAGCGGCACCCACGCTGTATCGCGCTCGCCCGCATGGCCGGGGTGCTGCCGACGACCCGCTTCTCATAGAGGTCAGCCGCAGTCTCGCCGTTGGGTGTGGGACACGGCACGTGGAACAGCACCCACATTCTCAACCTCCTCGATCCGGGTTGAATGTAGCCACGGATCGACTTGATTCTGCCCAACCGGGCGGGCCGCCCGGATCACCCGGCCTGGTTCACTCACTGACGCGGAGAGTGGCTCCCTACACTCCACCTGCATGAGGGCGGCGGTTCGCGACGAGTACGGCCCTCCGGAAGTCGTGGGGATCGAGGAAGCGGACAAGCCAACGGCCGGCGACGACGAACTGCTGGTACGGGTTCACGCGACGACGGTCAACCGCACTGACTGCGGCTACCGGGGAGGCCAACCGTTCCTCATCAGGTTCTTCAGCGGGCTACCCCGACCAAAGGTGGCCATACTCGGGACTGAATTCGCCGGAGAGGTCGAGGCGATCGGCAGCAACGTGATGCTGTTCGGTTTGGGCGACCGTGTGTGTGGCTACTGCGAGGGCACATTTGGTGCTCACGCCGAATACATGACGATACGTGAGAACCGTCTGATCGCGACCATACCGACGGACCGCTCCTTCGAGCAGGCTGCTCCCAGCACCGAAGGCTCCCATTACGCCCTCAGCTTTCTTCGCAGAGCGGGGGTCCAGCATGGCCAAGACGTCCTGATCAACGGTGCCACCGGAGCGATCGGCTCCGCCGCGGTCCAGATCGCAAAGAGCATGGGTATCAATGTGACCGCAGTCTGTGGCACGGAGCATGTCGCCCTCGTCGCGAGCCTGGGCGCCGACCGAGTCATCGACTACATGACCGATGATTTCACCAAGGACGACCAGAGATTCGACCTGGTTATCGATGCCGTCGGCAAGAGCTCGTTCCGCCGATGCCGGCGACTGCTGAAGCCGGGCGGCATCTACACGTCGTCGGACGTTGGCTTTCTGTGGCACGGCCCACTCCTCGCCCTCATCACCCCCTTGTTCCGAGGCAGGAGGGTCATGTTCGTTGTCCCGCACAGTGACCCGGAGGGGCTGAAGTACCTCAAGGGGCTCATCGAATCGGGCGAGTTCAAACCGGTCATCGACAGGCGTTATCCACTGGAGCAGATCGTGGACGCGTACCGCTTCGTCGAGACGGGTCAGAAGATCGGCAATGTCGTGATCACCGTCTAGCGCAGGGCATATCGGCTGGGCACGGTGCCGGAGAGAGGACTCGAACCTCCACGGGGCGATAAACCCCACCAGGTCCTTACTTGGAAGGTAACAACGTATGTGGATCAATCTCGCGGATCAACCCGGGATATTGATTGGCGATCCACATCCTTGTTGGCAACAACTCAACGGAGTCGAATGACAAGCAATCGAAGACCACTCGGAAGGTATTGGTCAGGCTCAGGTCGTCAGGCACAGCACAATCCGGGGGTGCTCGCATCGCGCTGAGAACTCCAAATCGGGCCATGATCTGAGGTTCCCCCCACTCATCCAGCTCGGCATCAAAGATGCTAAGTCCCAAGCTCGGTCCGTGATCGCCTTGGAGAATGATGATGGCATCTTCATCGGCCACCAGAATACGATCAACCGCCGAGATCAACCTCTCGTTGAGGCATCTAATCGACTCGACATATGGCTGCTTTCCAAATGGCCCGCGAAGGTTGAACGTCACATTTTGGAGCTCGCATTCCTCGCCCGCCCAGTAGTAGGGAGGGTGCGGATTCATCAGATGAGCGAACACGAACCGTGGTTCGTCTGCTTCTCCTGCGAGAATCGTCTCGACAACAGCAACGGGATCTGATCGCTCTGCATGAACCTCGTATCCCGTAGTGCCGAAAAGGTGGGGGAGGGGGGTCATCGACAGCAAGGCAAAGTCCGCCTCCTTGATCCACGAGGAGATTCCAAGGCAGTAATCCTCCACTCCCCCGCACGCCGATCCCGACCAGCCATCTCCCGGCCAGAGAAGATAGCTGTATCCCCACGACCGGAATGTCTTTACGACCCGATTGTCCCATCGGATGCGATTGTGGAATGGCTCCACCTTGTTGACGGAATCCCCCTCAGCTGCAACGTATTCTGCCGAGACGGTCGACGCGATTGATAGATACGTCATTGGGTAGGCGGCGCGTGCATCGCCCGAGACAGTGAATCCTCTGTCAGCCAGCTCGTCGAGGAACAAGCTCTGCCGCGGATCCTCGTAGATGTCAGCTATCACATCTCCACGGGCGTATCCATCGAGCACAAACCAATAGACGTTTGGAGTCTCCTTTGGTTCGAGCACCATCGGAGTGACAGGGTTCGATGCCACAGAACCGGGCTGCACACCGACCGCATTTACAACAAACTGCACCGACACAGCCACGAGGATTGCCACAGCCAAGTACGGCACGTACAACTGAACCCACTTCCAGCGGCTGATCAGTATCGATGCGACAAGCAATATCGCCATCAGCCATACGCTCCCGTCCACCCCGAAAATCGGTTTGAGCCCAATGGCTTTGCGCAGACCGACGGCTAGTTGCCCCACAACGAGGATGGCGAGGGCCAAGACTGCTGCGAGTCTGCCGGCCACGTTTTCGTTCTTTCGGGCGACCGCAATCACCACCAAGCTCGGGATTGCGCACAGAATCACCCAATAGGCGACCAGCCAGAGGAGTGGTAACGACTGACCGGGATTCCGCCCTATCAGAGTGAGAAACGGAAGGGCACCGAATAGCCAGATCGCACCAATTGTCTGTTTCTTGAGCACGCCATCCCAATGATCGTCCTTCATGAAGGCTTGAGACGCCTCCTTTGAGCGCGAGTGGATGAAGTGTGGTGGCGGGTGGCTATGAGTGGGCCGGGGAAGAGATCCGGGCAGTGACCACGCGGGCAGCGAGGCTATTAACGATGCTCGTCATCGAGTGAGGCAGGCAGATGGAGAGCGTTCGATTCCAGCTCGGTCAGCTTCCCTGCGCGGCAGTCGAGACGGAAGGCAGATCCCAAGCGACCAGCCACCGCGGGGACTGGTTGGGCACGGTGTCGGAGAGAGGACTCGAACCTCCACGGGGCGATAAACCCCACCAGGTCCTTAGCCTGGCGCGTCTTCCAATTCCGCCACTCCGACAAACTGGATTCGACCGGCGATTGTATCGACCGGTCTAGCTCAAGATGAAGGTCAGCACGAAGGTGCTGATGCCGAACGTGATGCCCACGATGACCGTGAGACGGTCGAGATTTCGCTCAACCACCGTCGAGCCGGTCAGGTTCGATGTCGACATGCCACCGCCAAACACGTCGGACAGCCCACCGCCCCGCCCCGAGTGGAGCAGCACGAGTGCCACCAGCGCCAAGGAGAGGAGGATGTGGATGACGATACCGATCGCGGTGAGAACGTTCATGAGTTGATGATTGGAGAGGTAACCGAAACCCCGCCGCCGGGCTCGAGCCCCATGCTACCAGCCGCCCTGACCTTGGCCTACCCGGCCTGCCCGCCCACCGCGTCCGCCGCAGCCTGAGCGGCCTCGGGGTCACCCAGGTAACGGCTCGAGATCGGGCGGAGCTCCTCATCCAGCTCGTATACGAGGGGGATCCCCGTTGGGATGTTGAGCTCGACGATGTCCTCGTCGCTGACATTGTCCAAGTGCTTGACCAACGCCCTCAAAGAGTTGCCGTGGGCCGCGATGAGAGGGGTCTTGCCGGCCCTCAGATCGGGCACGATGTGGTCGTACCAGTAGGGCAGGAGCCGTTCCACGACATCGGCGAGACACTCGGTTGCCGGAAGCTCGTCGGGGTCGACGTCGGCGTAGCGCTCGTCGTGAGAAGGATGTCGCGGGTCGTCCAACTCGAGTGGCGGGGGTGGGGTGTCGTATGACCGGCGCCACGCCAGCACCTGGTCGGCGCCGTACTTTTCTACGGTCTCCTTCTTGTCCAGGCCCTGCAGGGCCCCGTAATGCCTCTCGTTGAGCCGCCAGCTTCGCTGGGTGGGCAGCTCATCCCAGTCGGCCTCCTCGATCGCCAGGTCGGCGGTGTCGATTGCCCGAACCAGGACGGAGGTGTGCACGACGTCCGGCGTCAGCCCTTCCTCGACCATCAACCGACCTGCGGTGCGTGCCTCGACCACACCTTGCTCGGTGAGCCCGACGTCTGTCCAGCCGGTGAAGAGGTTCTTCCGGTTCCAGTCCGACTCGCCATGTCGCAGGAGGATCAGCGTGTGGCTCACAGCCGGTACCTGACGATGGCAGCGAACTGGTCGGGGTCAAGTGAAGCACCCCCAACAAGGGCGCCATCTATGTCTTTCTTCGCCATGAAATCCCTGATGTTGGCCGGATTGACCGACCCTCCGTACAGGATCCTGATTGGCTCTGCCGTCTCGCTGGCGAACACGTCGCGCAACTGTTCACGGATGAGTTGGGCGATCAGGCCGGCATCATCCGGCAATGCGGTCCGTCCCGTCCCGATGGCCCAAACCGGTTCGTAGGCGACAGCCAGTGATCCCGGGTCTGGCGGCGTCAGCCCGCGAAGAGCCCCGGCGAGCTGGCTCCTCACGACCTCCTCCGCCTCACCTGCCTCCCGCTGGTCCAAGGTCTCACCGACACACACGATGGCTGCCAAACTTGTGCCCAGGACGGCCCTGGCCTTCTTGTTCACCGTCTCGTCGGTCTCGCCGAAATGCTCGCGGCGCTCCGAGTGACCGACGATCACATGACGAACCGCCAGCTTGGCCAGCATGGGCGCGGAGATCTCTCCGGTGTACGCCCCTGATTCGACCCAGTGGACGTCCTGGGCACCCAGGCCGATCGGGATCCGGTCCTGTTCGATGACCACCTGCACCGACCGAAGGGCGGTGAAGGGAGGGGCCACCACCACCTCGACCCGCTCGTAGTCATTCGACTCGAGACGGTAGGAGAGCTTCTGCACCATCTGGATCGCCTCCAAATGGTTGGCATTCATCTTCCAATTGCCGACGATGAGTGGCCTGCGCTCGCTCACCGCACCCATCTTTCCAGAACGGCCACCCCAGGCAGAATCTTGCCCTCGAGGAGCTCCAACCCCGCTCCCCCGCCGGTGGACAGATGGGAGACCGAGCCCTCGAGACCGAGTAGGCGCATGGCAGCCACCGAGTCTCCCCCACCGACCGCGGTGAACCCTTGACACTCACTGATGGCTCGAGCCACCGCCTCTGTGCCGGCGCGGAACTGTTCCCATTCGAAGACACCCATCGGTCCGTTCCAGAAGACACTGGCCGAGTCCCGGACAAAGCCGGCAAACGCGTTTCCGGTCGAAGGGCCGATGTCCAAACCGATCCAGCCGCGGGGAAGCCCGTCGACTGCAACCACGTCGTGCGCGGTGTCCTCGGCGAATCGCTCCCCGGCGACAAAGTCCTCGGGGAGATGGATCTTGTGTTCGTCGGCGTCGGCCTCGACGATGGCGGCGACCTTATCGAGCATCGGCTCCTCGACCAGCGACGCGCCCACCTCGAAGCCGAGAGACCGGAGGAATGTGAAGCACATACCGCCACCGATGAGCATGCGGTCGACTCGGGGCAGCAGATTCTCGATCACGGCCAGCTTGTCCGAGACCTTGGCACCACCGAGGACCACGGTGTAGGGGCGTTCGGTGCCGTCGAGCAGACGACCCAGTGCGCTGAGCTCGGCATCGAGCAGCAGGCCCGCCACCGATCGGATGAGCTCGGCGACACCCACCGTCGAAGCGTGAGCGCGATGGACCGAGCCAAATGCGTCCTGAACGAATAGGTCGAAGCCGTCGGCCAGCTCCTCCGCCGTCGAGGGATGGTTCGATGTCTCGCCATCGAGAAACCTCGTGTTCTCCAGCACGTTGATGTCACCTGGGCCGTCGAAGCGGACGTCATACTCGGTGAGAGAGTCCATGCGCTGGGCAACCGGTGCCAGGGACAGTGCTGGATCGACACCGTGGGGGCGGCCGAGATGGGAGCAGACAGTCACGGCCGCACCACTTCGGACCAGTGCCTCCAGGGTGGGCAACGCGGCCCTGATCCGGAAGTCGTCGGCCACCTCACCGCCGTCGAGGGGGACATTGAGATCGGCTCGGACGAGGACTTTCAGACCGGCGACATCGACATCGGCAAGAGTCAGGTATTTGGACAATGGCGTCACCCTGTGGCCCCAGCGAGCTCTTCGAGGACCCGGCCCAGCTTGAGCGGGTCGTGCCGGGGCCATTCGGACCACTCGTCTATCAGGTCGGCGGACACCACCTCCCATCCATGGGCGGCGGCTTCGTCCACGGCGATGGTCACGGCGTCGTGGCCTGCGGGGACGTCGAGGGGGCCCTTGTGGGCAACGACGATTCCCGGGCCGGCGATCCCGACATGCTTGGCCAGCGCGGCGACGTGATCGGCTCCGGTCATCCCGAAGGTCTCCCCGTCCTGGGTGACGAGGTTGAGGACGAAGACCCGCTGTGCATCCGAGTTGGCCACCGCCGGGGCGAGCATCTGCACCATCAGCGCCGATATCACCGAGGTGTACAGGCTGCCGGGCCCCATCACGATCTGGTTGGCCCCCGCAACCGCAGACAATGCCTTGCGAGACGCCATGGTGTCCGAGGGGTCGATGCTCAACTCGGAGATCTCGCCCTTGCTGGTGGTGATGGCCACCTGCCCGGTAACCGGGACACCGTCGACCAGCGCCGAGAGGGTCACCGGCTGATCGGCGACCGGAATCACCTCACCGAGGGCTCCGAGCATGCGACCGGCCGTCTCGACCGCGGTCGAGAAGTCGCCGAACAGGTCGGTCAGAGCGGCGAGGATGAGATTGCCCAGCGAGTGATCGCTGATATCGCCCGTCTCGAACCGGTGGGCAAACAACTCCGACCAAAGCGACGGCTCCGGGGTGAGAGCAAGCAGGCAACGCCTGACGTCGCCAGGCGGGGGGATGCCGAGGGTGGTCAAGCGGCCCGACGAGCCACCGTCATCGGCAACGGAGACGAGTGCCGATATCGATCCCGCGTAGGTCTGGATGGCCTCGAGAGCCGACGCCTGACCGTGCCCACCTCCCACGGCGACTACCGATGGTCCGGTTGGATCGAGCAGGAGAGGCTCGAGCGCGGTCTCGGTCTGTGCCCTCACTTGTCGATGTCCCGGTGCCGCAACGATGCGTTGACGCCCCGGGCCGACATTCTCTTGGCCAATTCCTCGGCGATGGCCACGGAGCGGTGGTGGCCTCCGGTGCATCCGATGGCGATGGACAGATAGGACTTGCCCTCGCCCTGGAATCGTGGGATCAGGAATTCGAGCAGCTCATCGATCCGATCGACGAACTCGGTCGCACCGTCCGACCCGAGCACATAGTCACTCACCGACGTGTCGGTCCCCCGCTGGTCGCGAAGCTCGGGAACCCAATGCGGGTTGGGGAGAAAGCGCACGTCGAACATGAGGTCGGAGTCACGAGGGGAACCGTGCTTGAAGCCGAACGACCGTATCGAGACCCGCATCGGCCGGTTCATCTCGTCCTCGCTGAACTGGACGGTCAAACGCTCACGCAACTGGTGGACGTTCAGATTCGAGGTGTCGATGATCACGTCGGCCTCGGAGCGCAGCTCGCCCAGCATCTCCCGTTCGGCGTCGATTGCCTCGGAGATGGTGTCGAGACCGAGAGGATGGGGTCGTCTGTTCTCCCCGTATCTACTCACGATCACGTGGTCGTCGGCGTCGAGGAAGACGATCCGGGTCAAGACCCCCTCCTGTTCCAGACCGGTGATGGCCGAGCGGAGCTCGTCGATGGGCAGACCCCCTCGTGAGTCGATCACGACGGCGAGATGCTTGTGAGCCTCCGGGATGTCGTGAGCCTGAACGGCGCTACCCAGGAGCTGGGGCGGGAGATTGTCGATGACCGTGTAGCCGAGGTCCTCGAGGATCTTTGCAGCCGTCGATCGCCCAGCCCCTGACATGCCGGTGACGACGAGAACATGGGGAGCGTCAGTTGCCACGAAGTCCATCGGCGGCCTTGATCAAGTGTGGAGTGCAGCGTACAGGTCAGAAGCCACGTTTACGGGCACAACCTCTTCGAAGTCCTCCCGGCTCGCCGCCCGCATCCTCTTCAGCGATCCGAAATGCTTTATCAGATCCTTCTTGCGCTTGGGGCCCACCCCTGACACCTGGTCGAGGACCGAGTCGACCATTGACTTCGATCGCAATTGACGGTGGTAGGTGATGGCGAACCGATGGGCCTCGTCCCGGATCTGTTGCAGGAGATACAGGGCCTCGGCGTCACGCGGTATCCGAATTGGCTCCGGTCGGCCCGGGAGATAGACCTCCTCCATCTTCTTGGCCAGACCGATGACCGGGATGTCGAGGTCGAGGTCGTCCAGCACCTTCACGGCCCGACCGAGCTGGCCCGCTCCCCCGTCGATCAGGACCAGGCCGGGCGGATACGAGAACCTGCCTTGCTCGGAGACCGGCTTGTCCAGTTCCCGGAGGTAGGCCTTGAAACGTCGTCGGATCGTCTCCTCCATCGAGGCGAAGTCGTCCTGACCCTCGACCGATCGAATCTTGAACCTTCGATAGTCGTTGCGCCGTGGCAGACCGTCCTCGAGCACCACCATCGACGACACCGTGTTGGTCCCTTGCAGCGTCGAGATGTCATATGCCTCTATGCGAAGGGGCGGGTCGGGCAGGCCGAGGACTTCTTGTAGTGAGTGCAGAGCCTTGGCTCGGGCGTTGTGGTCCTTCTGACGGCTGAGCCTGTGACGGGCGAAGGCTTCGGCAGCGTTGGTTGCGGCTGTGTCCAGCAGCCTTCTCTTGGCTCCGCGTTGGGGCACCCTCAGACTGACGTTGCTCTCACGGATGCTGGTGAGCCATTCGGTCAATAGCTCGATCTCGTCGGGCTCGATCGAGACGAGCACCTCGCGTGGGGGCTCGGTGTCGCCATAGAGCTGGTGGAGGATCCGACCCATGAGCTCGGCATCGGTCAACTCCTCCACCCGGTCGACGATGGTGCTCCTCTCCCCGACCACGCGCCCTCGCCGGACGTTGAGCATCTGGAAGGCGGTCTCCAACTCGTCACCGTGGAAGGCGATCAAGTCGAAATTCTCGCTCTTCTCGGTGACCACCTCCTGTCGAAGCATCGCCTTGCGGACGTCCTCGATGCGATCCCGGTATCTGGCAGCCAGCTCGAACTCCCGACGATCGGAGGCATTCCACATCGACGTCTGTAGGTCGGCGATGACGGCATCGGTGTCGCCACTGAGAAACGCGGCCAACCCTTCGATCATGTGCTGGTAGTCCTCGGTGGTGACCTCGCCGATGCACGGGCCCGAGCATTTCTCGATGTGATAGAGGAGACACGGCCGGCCCTGGGCCATCTGTCGTTCCAGCATGGCGTTGGAACAGGTCCGGATCGGGAAGGTGCGGAGCAGCTGGTCAAGAGTCTTGCGTATGGCGTAGGTATGCGCATACGGGCCGAAGTACTCCGTGCCCTTGCGCTTCGTCCCTCTCAACACCAAGGCACGCGGCCACTGGTGTGAGCGGGTGATGGCGAGGAACGGATACGACTTGTCGTCGACGAGCTTGATGTTGAAACGGGGACGGTGCTCCTTGATCAGCGAATACTCGAGCATGAGGGCGGCGACTTCGGACTCGGTGATGATCCAGTCGACCTCGCGTGCGTTGTCGACCATGGCTTGGGTGCGCGGGTGCAAACCTACCCCGAAATACGAGGCAACCCTGCTCCGCAGCGACTTCGCCTTGCCCACGTAGATGACCCGGCCGTGGCGGTCTCGAAATGTGTATGTCCCGGGACGGTCGGGGATCTCAGATGTCTTCGGTCGTTCGAACATCACCCGTCAGGGTAGGAGGCGCCACCGACATGCCAGACGGGCAGGTCTCATGCCGAATTCAGGTGACCGGGTCCAGACGCAGGACCAGGAACGACTCGTCGATGCTCCAAATGATCAACCTTCCGTACTTGACGACCCCAGTCGGTTCTCGACCAAAGCGTCGTACCACTTCATACCTTGCAGCGACGTCAGGGAAAGCCTCGCGCAGAGCATCGAGCTCGTAGGGTCGGAGCACCAGCCAGTTTGGCTCGAGTTCGGCAATCAAACGTTCAAGACTTGGACTGGGAATACGTTCCAATGCATCTCTGGAAGTCCTGGACGTCAGCCCCGGGAAGTCCCAGAGCACCACACCCGAGTAATAGCCGATGAATCCAGCAGATTCGGCGATCACGGTGTCACCGTTGGCCACCGAGTCGAGGTATCGAGCCATCGGGACCCGGACACCTGCGTCAATGTCGCTAGCGATATTCCTCTCTAGTCCTATGACCCAGGGCAATGGTAATGCGACAGCGGCTGAAAGGACCAGGGCGACACCGGTCTTGAACGCATCAGATAGAGACTCGGTCGCGTCGATTCCCTTGGCCGCCAACACAATGAGGACGGCCGTATACGGCGGCACGTACCAATCAAAGTAGTAATCCGGGAGAGCGAATAACCGATACAACGAGTAGGCAGAGATAAACCCCAAGACCGGCCACCACTCAATTCGAGTTCGAAGAGCAACTCCTCCGCGAACTGCGAATACGAGAACGATTATCGACATCGTGATCGCGGCGACGAAGGGCACCGGCGCCCGGATCACCTGCGAATTGTCAAAGAAGGGGGCGAAGGATAAGAGGAGCTTCCGGCCGGACCTGACTGATTGGTCGATGAAGAGTCCGAAATCAGTCTGCTCACCACCGATGAGAAGATGAAGTCCACCCCAAACACCGGCCTTCGCTCCAATGGTGTTCGGTATTGGCGATCCGTAATAGAACGTCGTGAACACGATCCACGGGGCGACTGTGACGGCTGACCAGAGCGCGATCGTGGCGGTTCTCCTTCGATGGGTAAAGAGGCCGGCCATGAGCACAGCGATTGCCCAAAGGACGAAGTCGGGCCGGGCGAGCAACGTGGCACCCAGAGAGAGACCGACAATGACTGCAGATCTGCGCTGAACGACCAGCAGAATGCTTGCCATCAATGCCAGGACAGCGATCTGCGTCTCCATTCCCACCATCCCATAGAAGACGTGATTTGTGTTGAAGGCGAGGAACACGACCATGAGCCACCTAGTCGTGCGGCCCAGCGCAAGTTCCTCAGCGATCTCAAGGGCGACAAGGACCGTTAAGGCAGCGGCTATCAAAGAGACGACTCGCAGGACCAAGAGTCCCGAGTCGGGTGCTATCAACTCACCACCCAACGGAATCAGGACAGACAGCGCAGAAGTGAAGCCGTGTACTGCAACTTCTTCTCCTACGTGGTGAACTAGGCCCAAGCCAAGCGCAGCATTGCGAGCGTGAGCCAGCGTTATCAGTGCGTCCTCAAACACACGGCCAGTGACCAACCAGAATGTCAAGCGGGTAGCCACGGCCACCCCCACGGCAAGAGCCTTTTCTCGTGCGCTCACACGAGTCTGAGCTTGAGACGGAACGGATCTCGCGGCGAAGACATCTCTTCTATTCACGTGGCCATGTCCAGGAAGGTCACAGGGACCTGGCTTCACCTACATGAATGACGCGGCCGATTCGGTCCCGAAATGTGTATGCGCCCGGACGGTCGGGGATCTCAGATGTCTTCGGTCGTTCGAACATCAATGCTCAGGGTAGGAGCGCGAAGGGGCTGTTACCCGGGCCATTCCGAGAGATGCATGTTGGCCTATAGGAAGCGTGTCAGCCCGAAGACGATGCCCGACACTCCCACAACGGTGGCTGCCTGGGTGGCAGTGAAGGTACGTACGTAGGCGTGGAACGAGGCGTCGAAGTCTCTCTTCAGCTCCCACAGGTCGTCCTTGGTTGCGTACCGGTGTGACATCTCCGTGCGCATAAGAGCGAGCTCTGACCTCAGCTCGGACATGCCGCCCTTCAACTCGTCACGGAGCGCGGTGATGTCGCCTTTCAACTCATTCCGCGTTTGAGCGAGGTCATCCCTGGTGGCCATGTCGCCTCCGGCTGGGAGCGTGGCCAAAAGGGTAGCCGCGTGCTCGGGGCCCAAGACCTCTCCAAGCCGGTGCTACAGGCCCGTTTGCTCTCGATGGTTCGTCACTTCCTCTCCTGGGCAGATTCCTCTCAACATATCGGTGGGGACAGACAAGAAAAGGAGGTGGGTGGCACTGCGCGGTGCCCTCATTCCAGGAGGCGCCACCGACATGCCAGAAGACGCGGGATGCCGGCCTGGTCCTCGTACTCATGATGAGGTTGCTCCACCATGTGTTGGAGCGACCACCCCGCCGCGGCTGCGGCGTTGAGCAGTGTGGACAGTGAGCGATGATGGAACGTGACCGTGGCCTCACCGGCCGGTACGTCGGTGGAGCCCGCCGTGAAATAGTCGCCAGGCCGCCAAAGAACCTCTCCGTCGTCATCCGTGATGGGGGTGGAGTTGGGTGCAGTCCACACGGGATGGTTGGTGACGATGGCGAGGACTCCCCCGATCTTGGTGACCCGCTCCGCCTCGGCGAAGAACGTCTCATGGTCGACGACGTGCTCGAGGGTGAGCACCGAGTAGGCGCCGTCGACCGCATCACGTCGTATCGGAATCTCGGGGAGATTCGTGACGATCGCCGCACCGGCGAGAGCAGCCATGTGCTCGTTGAGATCGACGCCCCACACTCGCGCCCCACTCTCAGCAACCGAACGAATGACTCGTCCCTCGCCGCACCCCAGGTCCAGGTAGATGGCGCCGGGGACGGGCCGGAGCACGTCAAGCAACAATGGTGTGACCACCTCGGAGTAGGCGGGGTCATCCTCCACTTCGGACAACCACCAGTCACCAAGATCGGTCCAACTCACAATTGCCACAGTATGTGCCGATCACAGAGTCTCATGGCCGCAGTGGTTCGATCTACGGTGACATCGTGAGCGAATGGCGCAAGTCTCCATTGGTGGCGGGCATCGCGGTCGCTCTCTTCGTCTTGATCCAACTGGCCATTCCTATCAGCAGGTTTGGTGATCACGAGCGCGCCCAGCGATTCGGATGGCAGATGTTCTCGGTGTCTGTTCCGGATCCCACACTCACGGTGGTGACCGACTCCGGCGAGGAGAAGATCATGCTCGGGGACTACATGGCAAGGGTCCGGAGTGACATCGACATCCTCGCCTTGATGCCGCCACACCTCTGCGAGGTGGTCGAGGACGCGGCGGCGGTCAACTGGGATGGGGGTTCCCACCAATGCTGACGTGGTTGACCGGGACAACCGGTCCCCGGCCGCTCGGACTGGCCAGAGTGATCGTCGGGGCTGCCGCATTGATCAGGTCGCTGGTCGCCTGGCGCGTCATCTACAAGCTCACCAACCCTGAGATCCTCCGCACCCCCTATGCCGACTGGACTCCCGAACCCACCACCCCGCTCGTCGTGTTGATCGTGACCGTGTGGGTCGTGGCGGCGATTCTCTTCATGATCGGATGGCGTGTCTCATGGACCGGGCCGATCCTGCTGATCGCCATATCGGCCACGCTCGCTCTCGATCAGCAGGCTTACAGCAATCACCTCTATCTGATGGCTTGGCTGGTCCTTCTTCTCACCGTTGCCGATGCCGGTGCGGGTCTTACGGTGTCACGCGCCGATCGACCTGTGGTGCGCTGGGGCGTCCTCCTTCTCATGATGCAGATGTCGGTGGTCTACGGCTTCAGCGCGCTCACCAAACTGAACGACGAGTTTCTCTCGGGCGAAGTCCTGGCTGGGGTGATTCGCGGTGGAATCGTGTCGTTCCCCGACGCGCTCTGGACACCACGCTTCCTGTCCTTGCTCGCCGGCACGGTGATCATCGTGGAACTGTCCATCGCATTGCTCATCTGGCGTACTCGTTTTCGAGCGGCGGCGCTTCTCCTCGGGCTCGGTCTTCACACGGGCATCACGCTTCTGATGGCGAGCACGCTCGAGCTCCTCGTGTTCTCGCTGGAGATGCTGGCCCTCTACCCATTGTTCCTGACCCGGGAGGAGCTGGTCGTTATCTGGGATGACGACTGCGGGTCATGCCGTGGGTGGGTGACGAGGTTCACACGCTTCGATGTGCTTCGAACGCTGCATGTCATTGGGAAGTCCGATCCCGGCAACCGAGTCCCGGCCGAGGATGTCGAGCGCTCCTTACATCTGTTCCACCTGGATGAGGTGACCAATGGTTTCAAAGCGGTAGCCGGCATTCTGGAGCATCTGGTCCCGACCCTATGGGTTGCCCCGATCTTGAGGCTTCCAGTCATCAGCCATCTCGGCGAGCGCTGGTATCGCTGGCAAGCCCGTCGTCGATCGTGTCTGGTTGGAAGTGGTGGGGACTAAGGGTTATGCCCCCACCACCTCCCGCAAGAACTTGCCCGTGTAGCTCTCGACTTCCTGGGCGACTTCCTCCGGAGTGCCCTCGGCGATGATTCGCCCACCACCGGTTCCGCCCTCGGGACCCAGGTCGATGACGTGGTCGACCGACTTGACCACGTCGAGGTTGTGCTCGATGACCACGACTGTGTTGCCCGAGTCGACCAGACGCTGGAGGACCTGCAGCAGTTTGCGGATGTCCTCGAAATGCAGCCCCGTGGTCGGCTCGTCGAGGATGTAGAAGGTCCTGCCGGTGGAGCGTTTCCCCAATTCGGAGGCGAGCTTGATCCGTTGCGCCTCTCCCCCGGACAACGTCGTCGCCGGCTGGCCAAGCCTCACATAGCCCAGACCGACGTCGTAAAGGGTCTGCAGGATCCGCACGATCTTGGGCTGGTTCTCGAAGAACCCGAGCGCCTCCTCCACCGACATCTCGAGGATGTCACTGATGTTGTGCCCCTTCCACAGGATCTGGAGGGTCTCCCGGTTGTACCGCTTCCCACCGCACACCTCACAGGGCACATAGACGTCGGGCAGGAAGTGCATCTCGATCTTGATCGTCCCGTCGCCCTTGCAGGCCTGGCAGCGACCGCCGGAGACGTTGAACGAGAAGCGCCCCGGCTTGTATCCCCTCGCCCTGGCCTCCTGGGTTTGGGAGAAGAGGGTCCTGATGTGATCGAACAGCTTGGTGTAGGTGGCCGGGTTGGACCGGGGTGTCCGTCCGATCGGTGATTGATCGATGTCGATCACCTTGTCGATCAGCTCGATCCCTTCGACCTTCTTGTGCCTGCCGGGGACCACCCGCGCCCGGTTGACCTTGTTGGCCAGGGTTTTCCACAGGATCTCCTCGACCAACGTCGACTTGCCCGAGCCGGAAACCCCGGTCACCGCGGTGAACACACCGAGGGGGAACTCGACATCGAGACCCTGCAGGTTGTTTTCGGATGCACCGAGGACCCTTATGTAGGCACCGTTCCCCTGACGCCGGATGAGTGGCACCTCGATCTGACGTCGCCCGGCCAGATAATCGCCGGTGATCGACTCTCGTGCGCCGGTTATCTCTTCGAGCGAGCCTTCGGCCACGATCAGGCCCCCGTGCTCTCCCGCCCCGGGCCCGATGTCGACCACATGGTCGGCGATCCGGATTGTCTCCTCGTCGTGCTCGACGACGATCAACGTGTTCCCCAGATCACGGAGGCGAAGCAGCGTCTCGATGAGACGTTGGTTGTCACGTTGGTGGAGCCCGATCGAGGGCTCGTCCAGGATGTAGAGCACTCCGACCAGGCCGGAGCCGATCTGGGTGGCGAGCCGGATTCGCTGTGCCTCCCCCCCGGCCAGGGTGGCGGCCGACCGGGAGAGCGTCAGATAGTCGAGCCCGACGTCAAGGAGGAACTTGATCCGGGCCCTCACCTCTTTGAGCACACGCTCGGCGATGTGGGCGTCCCGCTCCGAGAGCTCGAGGCCGGCGAAGAACTCGTGGGCGTCACCAAGGCTGAGATCGGACACCTCGGCGATGTTGCGATCGTCGATGGTCGCCGCCAGTGAGATCGGGTTGAGTCGGCCGCCCTTGCAGGCGTCGCAGGGCACTTGCGCCATGTACTCCTGGTAGTACTCGCGTGCCGAGTCCGACTCCGCCGACTCGTGTCGCCGATTGAGGAAGGGGATGGCACCTTCGAAGGTGGCGTCCCACTTTCGCTTCCTGCCGAAGCGATTGATGTACTCGACAGTTATCCGCTCGTCACCGGTCCCGTGGAGGATCTTCTCCCTAATGTCGTCAGGGAGATCCCTCCATGGGGCGTCCATCGAGAACCCGAGCACACCACTCAAGCCACTGAGGAGACGGTGGTAATAGCGCATCCGGTTCGACGACCACATTGGGATGGCCCCCTCGTTGAGTGACAGCTCGGGGTCACCGATGACCAGCTCAGCATCCACCTGGTAGCGGGTGCCGATCCCCGAGCACACCGTGCAGGCACCGTAGGGGCTGTTGAATGAGAAGTTGCGGGGCTGGAGGTCTTCGAAGGAGAGCCCGCACCTGGAACAGGCGAGATGCTGGGAGAATGTCAGCGTGGAGCCGTCGGTGATCTCGATGACGGCCACACCCTCTGCCAGCGATAGCGCGGTCTCCAGCGATTGGGTGAGGCGCTGCTCCATCCCCTCCTTACGGACGAGACGATCGACGATGACCTCGATGGTGTGCTGGTAGTAGCGGTCGAGACGGATCTCCTCGGTGAGATCCCTCACCTCGCCGTCGACCCGGGCCCGGGAGAACCCGTCCTTGGCAAGATCGGACAGAAGGGTCTCGTATTCCCCTTTGCGCCCTCGCACCACCGGCGCGAGCACCTGAAAACGGGTTCCCTCTTCGAGCTCGAGGATCCGGTCGACGATCTGTTGTGGGGTCTGACGCTCCACGGGCGTCCCGTCGTTGGGGCAGTGGGCCACCCCGATCCTGGCGTAGAGGAGTCGGAGATAGTCATGGACCTCGGTGACAGTCCCGACGGTCGATCGTGGGTTCTTCGAGGCGGTCTTCTGGTCGATGGAGATGGCAGGGGAGAGCCCCTCGATGAAGTCGACGTCGGGTTTGTCCATCTGACCCAGGAACTGGCGGGCGTACGCGGACAGCGACTCGACGTAGCGTCTCTGCCCCTCTGCATAGATCGTGTCAAAGGCGAGAGAAGACTTACCCGAACCCGACAGACCGGTGAAGACGATCAGCTTGTTACGAGGCAGCTCGAGAGTGAGGTTCTTGAGGTTGTGCTCACGGGCACCCCTGATGAATATCGATTCGGACAAAGCCTGCCTGGTGGTCTGAGTTACGTGAGTGTAATACTTGAAGGGTGCCGAACACATGTTCGTGAGGGTATTATGACCAACCACGCCGGAATGATCGTCTCTCTTCCGAGAATCGGGGACGGGCCTGTCAAGGCCAGCCGGCTCTGCACGGATAGCGTGAGCAGCGATGATTATCGGAAACCCCGAGGAACACGGTAGCTTCGATCTCGCAGCCATCTCACTGGTGGTGCCGGTCTTCAATGAGGAGTGGAGACCCCAACAGAACGCTGATGCTCTGATCGGATTCATCAAAGAGCAGGCTCCCGGCTCCCAGCTCATCGTGGTCGACGACGGCAGCACGGACAACACTGTTCAGGTGGCGTCGGCACTCATAGACTAGACGAGTCATCGAGAGCCGCGTTGAGAGTTCGACCCCATCGCGGCAAGGGCGCCGCGGTGGGGTCGAACTCAGATCGGCTGTCACATCACTCGCCGGTTATACCGATGTGGACTTACCGACACCGCTCCATGAGAATGCGCGGCTCATCCGAATCGCTGCATCAACCAATGCGCTGGTGATTGGGTCGAGGGGCAAGCCGGAAACAAAGATCGGTACCCACCAAACAAGACGGCAGGAGCTATTGGGCAAACTCTTCAATCTGTGGGTGCGTGCAATGATCACTCCAGGGATCAAGGACACTCAATGTGGAGCGAAATTCGCTCGCCAGGATGTATGAGAATCCATCCTGCGTTCCACGGAAGAAAAGGTTGCTGGGACGCGGAAGTCGTGGCCCTAGCGATACGGCAGGGTCTCGGTATTGTCGAGGTCGGCATCCAATGGAGTCACGATCCACTGACGCGAGTAAGCGTCTGGGACGGGGTCTCAATGGCTTGGGCCGTGCCCCGGATCGCCCGTCGCCTAGCTTCTCACAAACGGCCATCACGAAAGACGATGCGCCCAGGAACCTCATCGCCGCACCGTTCTGCTGATGCCGGCTCAACGGAACCTCGATCTGACGTCGCCAGGCCAGACACTCACCGGTGATCGACCCCGGGGTTCCGGGCATCCTCAAATGGGTCCTCGGATCAGGATATTTCCCAGATGACGGAGACGAAGCAGGGTCTCGATGAGTCGTTGGTCGTCACGATGGTTCGGTCCCTATCGAGGGTTCGTCGAGGAGGTAGTGGAAACGAACCGGACCCGAGCCGATCTGGGTGGCGAGCCTGACTCGCGGTGCCTTTCTCCCGGTCAGGGTTGCTGCCGACCGGGGAGGGTCGGATAGTCGAGCCCGACGATCGTCCGTCGGAGTCGTCTCAACTGCCTCCGAGGAAGATGCCTGATAAGACGGCGTTGGCTCCACCGGTGCGGTTGACGGTGATGGTGACCTTGTCGCCGGCCAGGACACTGACCGGGAAGTGCATCCAAGCCCCGTCTTGGAACGACGTGTCGATGTTGACGGTCTGAGGCCCACTGCCGTCGTCAACAGTCACCGTCTGACGTCGGTTGGTGTTATCCCAGTCAACCGTATAGAGATGAAGCTCACCCGTGTAGTCAGCGGTGAAATCAAGAGTCACCCGAATCTGACTGGAGTGGTAGTAGGCGGCGGCACGGCGTCCACTCTCATCCGGCGCCTCCAACGCTCGATCCTCGGTCGTCGACGACGTCCACCGATGCCGGGAACCCTGGTTGACATTCACCGTCGCAAACGGGAACGACACCAGATCAGAACCACCCTCCCAAGCGGCCAGCACATGCCCATCAGCGCCATGAACACCGACCCAGTCACCCTGAACCGAAGAAGAAAACGGAGGCGGCGGCGTTGGCTGTGCAACATCATCTCCGAGGAAGATGCCTGATAAGACGGCGTTGGCTCCACCGGTGCGGTTGACGGTGATGGTGACCTTGTCGCCGGCCAGGACACTGACCGGGAAGTGCATCCAAGCCCCGTCTTGGAACGACGTGTC